>Ga0210394_10000269_pt1 | contig 122142 bp, 126 predicted proteins | sample IncBWC12MmetaG_FD_160121 | JGI IMG/M metagenome (GOLD analysis project Ga0210394, IMG submission 160121) | Forest soil microbial communities from Barre Woods Harvard Forest LTER site, Petersham, Massachusetts, United States - Inc-BW-C-12-M | ecosystem: Environmental > Terrestrial > Soil >...
ATCCCAAAGCAAACACAGAAAGTTCACCCCAAGAAACAGCTTAGTTGGTTCAAGCAGGCTTGGGAGTATCTGCAGCGGCTCCTGCGTACGCCGCTGCTGCCACCGATTCCGGTGACTCAGTTACAGAGAGGAGGAAAAAAGTGAGTGTGGGTCAGCGTGCTGGCCCATCCCGGAATGTTACGAGTACAATAGACAATGCCGCTGGCGACATGAATGCTCCAGACAGAGTCCTTGGAGCGCCCGCAGCACAATCAGCTGCGACGATGTCTGCGACAAGCCAATAAGGAGCGAGAAGGTAGTAAAGGCTGCCATGCCTACGAGTAAGGTACGGCGACGGCCGAATAGGTCGGCTACCCGTCCGCCGAGCAGCAAGAAGCCGCCAAAGCTAAGCGCGTAGGCCGTAACAACCCACTGCAGTGCGCTGGTAGTAAAGTGAAGCTGCTGCTTTATTGTCGGCAAGGCGACATTAGTAATGGCGTTATCGAGCACGACCATAAACTGGGCGATGGCTACGAGTACGAAAATGAGCCATTTGGAAGGTGTTTTCATAATTAGTTGCCTCCTTATGATCCGTTCTAGCATGAAGGGCAAGTATGCCATTGTAGAAACTGCCGAAGCGAACAACATTACCATGATGCAGGCGCTTACACTGTGCTTGCTTGAGCCTGATCAGTCCGTGCCTATGAAAAGCCTCTCTACCTTTATGAGCTGTGACCCGAGTAATATTACCGGCATAGTCGAGCAGCTGGTAACGGAAGGTCTGGTCGACCGCAAAGAAGCACTGCACGACCGCCGTATCAAGACGATAACACTGACAGAAAAAGGTCTGAGTTTGCGGGACAAATTCCTAGAACTTACTACCAGCACCCGTTTACCAAACCTTGATGCACTGAGTGAGACCGAAACCGAGCAGCTCGTAACCATCCTAGAAAAGGCCACAGCCACGAGCGTCTCGCAAAGTGTTTCTGCTCCCTTTGTAGTCTGACAGTCGTCGGGTCGACGACCCAGTCAACTTATCAGATGTGCTACAAGCTTTAATCCAGACTAATCTCACATGAACACCCCAGCTGGCTCACGTGTACTTACCGTCACCGAGCGACGGTTGAGCTGTCCCCATACTACCCCTCAGCGAACGTAATACTCCTCAAGTGTAAGGCCCGTTTGGTGCAGCCGTGTCGCTAACTTTATGCCGACATAGCGATAGTGCCACGGCTCGTACTCGTACCCCGTAATTGCCTGTTTATACGCAGGGTAGCGTAGGATGAAGCCGTACCTGTATGCATTGGATTCCAACCATGCGGCGGCATGTGTCAATGCAAAACAAGCTTGGGCGGGACAGAAATAATTCCATGCTATTATGTCGGCGGCAAGGCCCGTTTGGTGTTCGCTTGTGCCAGGAGGCGCAACTTCGTCTGTGGCGCTTGACCCCAATTGCGATACCAATGCTGTATATAGGGCATTTTGGTCGTCGTACGACCGATAGCCGCTTGATAGCATTACGTAGATGTTATTACTTGAAGCGGCCTGAAAGAGCTTTGCGAGAGCAATTGCAGCAGGTAAACGAAGTTGCATTTCAGAGTTGTCCGGATACGCGGCTAATAGCACATCCGGAACAGTAAGGTCGGATGGAACATATGTTTTTGGCTGTAGGGGATGTTGTTTATTGACCAGGATCTGTAGACTATCACTAGTAGGAAGTGGCATAGAGTGCGCCTGTGCGGATACGGGCGTAGTATAGCAGGTGATAGCCAATAAACAGAGGCTAGCTGCCAGCCGCTTGATCAGTGACCTATCCACGGCTTTTTCCCCGGGCGTACGGTCGCAATAGGCAAATCCACAAAAGTAACTCGACCTCAATATTGGTAACATTTGTTACATAGTAGCCAGCAATGAGCAGCGCACAGTATGCGAACATTGTATCCTCACTAGGCCTTCGTAGGCCTATAAAAACCAATAGTATAGTCAATGTAACAAATGACAAGCCACCTATCCAACCAATGGCGAGTATGCGGTCAATAAAAATATCATGGCTGCTGTTAAAAAAATAGCCTTCACGGCATGTTTGTTGGAGTTGGGCAGTGTGCAAAGTTGGACATGCTAGCGCATCGGCTACGTTTCCTGGTCCGTAGCCAACTAGTGGTTTATGTAAGGTAGCCTCGATGGCGTAACCTTGTAGACTTAGCCTATACCGCAGGCTTTCGTTCGCATAAGAGAGATTTGTCAGGCGCTGCAAAGACAAAAGGCCGAGGCCGCTGATAGTTACTACCGATATAGCACCATACAAAACACACGTTTTTATAGTTAATCGTCGTTCCGTAACCAACTTCACTAAAATTACTAACCCTAACAGGAATAGGGCGGCTCGAGTTTGTGTCAAAAACAGGACAAGCAGCAACGATGCCTGCCCTACTATCAAATACTTTTTCAAGTGTGGGTATGTACCGAGTAACGCCAGTCCTATCAAAAACCCACAGGCACTTCCTATCCCCAATATATCTGCTTGAGCAAAAACGCCACCGATACGCCCTATACTATGAAACCGGAGTACGTTATAGGGGATCGCGGTGAGGGAAACGGATAAGAGAATACCGTAGAGCCAAACCATGAGTCGCTCGGCGCGTATGGTACGAAGCAAAAGCCCACCGCCAATACATGCCAGAAAACCTGTAGCCCCTAGCCGTATATAGGGTGCGCCGAGTAGACCATAAGTTTTGTGGGGATTTACTAGGAGGCTGATAAGGAGCGGGATAATAAATGCTAGCAACAAAAGCGTCACACGCTTAGGCTGTCCTTGAAAAATGATATGCCACTGGAGAGCGATCGTTATCCAAGAAAAAATACCGACTAGTAGTAGTACTAATCCCTGCATATCGATATTGCGTCCACTGTCAAACGGAACAAGGAAAGATAGAACCCCCATGAACATAAAGGCAGCGTAACCGTAGGCGCTGCCTCTTATTTTCTCAATGTAGTGTCTGCTATGGTGTGTTTTGTGGCTCATGCTAATGTCTGAATAGCTTGCCTACCATTACAGGATATCAATTAATTGGTTGGAACATAGAAGATCGCACCATGGTTTACCCAGCCTTGCTTAACCAAAGTACTTACTTCACTTGCGCTTGAAGTGTCTAAATGAATGTGTGGTGGGTTAATTGTATTATTTTGTAGATGATACACGGGCTGTGTTTTCGCTACTTGTGTAGGATAGGCGAAGAAAGCAATCCCCTTATCTTGCCAGCCATATTGCTTTTCCAGTACCGTGATTTCACTTGTATTGAGCGTGTAGTAGTGTCCTTGGCTGCTCAGGTAAAGCATATGCACGGGTTGCGTGCCTGTTGCTTTATTGGCGTATGCTCGAAATGCTATTAGCTCACGTTTGTAGCCACTGCTTGGTGTAATAGAGTTGAAGCTTAGCAAACGGTCGTTGGCGCTGTTGATATAACGGTAAACTTGTTGGCTAGGAATTACGGGTAAGCTAACTGGTGAACTTGCTGGGATGGCAGTCGACTTACAGGTTGTCCCAGAAGTGGGCGCCGAAACGGATACCCCTGATACTGATCCAGAAACGGGGGTACATGAATCAGCGTGAGAGATTACTAAGAGATACGAGCCAATAATGCCGACAAGCACGACTACGCCAGCCATTACCACTGTATGGCTGAAGCCTGCAGGATTTAATTTTTTAAGTTTTTGCATTTTTGCTCCTGAATTAAGGTTCTGATTAGAATGTAAGGGGTAATCATCTTGCTGTCAATAGCATTCCCAGATGGTGTCAAACCAAGACAGTTGCCTGTTAGGTCAGGTTCTAAGATACCGAGTCAACAAGTAGACAAAATGGCCTTCTGATAAGACATCTGCTAGGCAGCATCAAGACTAGTTACCTTGAGCCCCATGGTTTCGGCCAGGCTTGCCAGGGCCTCATCAATCGCTATGAGGTCACGGATGGCTGGCTGTGCTTTCTTGGCACGCTCGGAACCGGCTTCTAGACGACGCTCAATCTCGTCGAACAATGAGGCGGCGCGCACAAACGTACCAGCCTTTTGTCCGTCAACTGCCTGAAGTAGTACGTTTATGGAAGTGTTGAGGACTTCACTGGCTTGGCCTAACTCTTTTCGTGTAGCACTGTCGAGCTCAGGGTTTTTTTGAGCGTCATTGACCAGTTGTCGTCCGTAGTGTCGATAGGTGCCAGCCAAGCCAAGAAGTTGACTAGCTTCTTCGTCCAGGTCGCCAAATAGGTTTTTTCTGAGAGGTTCAGCAGTAGTAAGAAGAGCTTGATGTGCGGCATCTAAGGCTCGGGCGTCATGGCGCAGGGTAGTTTCGGTATCTTTGCCAAGCAATCGACGGGTAGCATTATTAACCAACGTAGCCATGGCGTTCATGTGTCCGCGTGTTGCAACTGTTAGAACATGCCGAGTTCGGAGGGGGAGCACGAAAGTGACGACGAGTATGGCTATGACCGCACCAAGTGCTGTTTCCGCCAAGCGGGTGTAGAGTAAATTGTTTGTGAACTCTCCTATTTGCGAGTAGAGCTGTGACAGCAGCACGACGAGCGCCGTGACAAACAGCGCATAGTTGATCCGTATGAGGTAGAAGCCTAAGAACTCAGCAATGAGGATAACCGCGATTGCCCAATTTGTATGAGCACCAACGGCGTGTGCTAGGGTAATGCCAATGCCGACTCCCGCTAACGTACCAACGATACGTAATATGGCTTTGCGTGTTTGCTCGCCACTATTGTTAGTGCCCGCAAGCGTCACCATGACCGCTATGACTGCCCAGTAAAAATGGCTGCCAGAAAGCGCATCACCGGCTATAATGGCAATAGCTGCAGCTACCATCGTTTGAATGGTTGTACGGGTATGGCGGTTCAAGCTAATTCCATTCCGCGCATGGGCGTCACTTTCGGTAGATGCTTGGGAACTAACTGCCGCCGAACCCGGTAACCAACCAGCCGCAAGTTTTACGGGTGACTGGAATGCCGCACCCTCAGCATGGCTAGCAGCTTGCTGGCCAGCAGCGAGCCAATCGGTCAGAGCGTCGGCTAGGTTAATGATGGATCCTGCAAAGCGGTGTACGACGATGGCGGCATGATGGTCGGCTTCTTCTGGTTGTGAGATAGGCTGAGTTGTATTGCGTACGTGGTCTATTAGCTTCTGGCCGGCTGCCTTTGCTGCTGGAAGGTTGTTGGCATCAATTTCCAGAAGTGCCTGATGAATTATTTGCCGTTGCTGCTTCGGTATGTCTAGTGTACGCATAAATCGGGTGAAACGGACGATATTACTTAAAGCCAGCTCGACGTCAAATATCCGTTCGTGTAGCCGCTGGGCGGATGACCCCTCGGCAACTGCCGCCGGTACTGTCAGCTGGGCGTCAATTATGAGCGCGGCCTCGTTTAAGCGCATTAGTTGACGGTGCATGCGTTTGTCCAGGAGGCTGTCGGTAGCTTCCTGGCTGTCAAAGATGGTTAAGGCTAGGTGTACGACCTTGCGAGCACGAGCAGCGTATGAACGCTGTGCTCGTCGCAGGGCTTTATCATAACGTGGATAAAAGAACACTAGATGGATGACGACACCTACGGCTACGCCAAGGGCAAGCTCTGCTGCGAGCCAGCCAATAGCAGAGATGGCGATAGCGCCCTTCGAGAGATAGCCAACAAGAAAGCCGACGAATAATAGAGAACCAGCCAATCCGCCACGGTGGCCATACTTTCGTGTGTACGTACCAATGCCGAGCAGTATTACTAAAAGAACGAGGCCTAGTACTCGATATTTATTGATAGCAAGCCCCAAAGCCAAGGCTGCAACTGCCGGAACATAGACGAATAATACGCTCAGTAACTGGTCTCGGACTTTTATATCAGTCATTGCTGCTCCAACAAATTGGGCTATTACGGCGCCAAGTGTCATGGCAAGGACAAGTAGGCCGTGGTGTTGCATATTCACCAAGGCCGCTTGGGCTGGTGGTAGCACGGCGCCGTGAGTATTAATGAGCAGAGCATGGGTACGATGGACAAACAACCATTCTGCAGCCATACCAGCAGCTGTTGCCAGTACGGCCTCGGCGGCCTTACGGAACCGGTTTAGGCCAGGGTCGGAGCCCAAGAGACGGTCTACCCACTTTTCATAGATGATAGTAAGATTCATCGGATTAGCTCCGTAGTAAGTAAGACTATTTTACTGATTTCTGCTGCCATATGACCTCTTCCTAACGTAGTACATTGATAATTTTTTTGAGTGATACTTCTAGGCTCTGTAGTTCTTCTGCGCTGAGCGTCTGCACCATAATGCGCCGGATTTTACGGGCAGGGTCTGGTATTTGCCGAAAGTTCTCCTCGCCCTCCGGTGTGAGCCGGAGCTTATTACTGCGCCGGTCGCCCGTGTCTTTGATTCGCACCAACCAACCCTTCCGTACCAATACGTCCACGATAAGTGTCAGGGTTGAGGCCTGTATTTCCATGGCTTCGATAAGCTCTGTTTGGGTCGGCTCACCGTAGCGGCTGATGAAGTGCAGAACACGGTATTGGCTGCGGGCAATGCCATGCTCTTTGAGCGCATGGTCAATTTCGCAGCCAATCAGGCGGGCGCTACGGTTTATAAGTGCGGTCAGGCTAGGTTTCTCTTTGTTACATGACATATATTACTTAGGTACCTAACTAATAGTATACACGCTTTCCACGATTAAGGAAATGCTAAAGCATATACGGCACAATTTCAGGCTGCGGCATAAAATAGTTGGGCATAGGGCTTCGCGATCCTCTGGTAATAATGGGTACTATATGACGTGCGTATGCCGGCCAGCCATTAGATAACACCGTGCAGGGTAATTTTGTTGTAATTTAGAGTACAAGCGTATAGAGTTAGGCATAAGCATAATGATTAAGAAATTAACGCAGCACACCAAGCATAGTGTACATTCGACAAGGCGGGTGGCTCGTAGGGCAACACGAATAGTCCGTAAATCGCCCATTGTGCATGATCATAGAATCTGGGTAGCTGGTGGTGTAATCGTGTTGCTCGCAGTCTTCTGGGCCTTGCCGACTTTTGCCGCCAAAGCGCCTGGTCAGTTGGGCTACAATATCAAGCGTGCCGAAGAATCTATTGCATCCAATCTAGCACCACTGAGCAGTTGGCGCGACTCGCTCAAACTAGACTTTGCAAATAACAGAGTGTTCGAAGCCGCATATATAGCAAATAAGGCCAACCAGAGTGGTCACAGTAACCAGGCTAAAACGGCCAGTACTATCAACAACTTGCTGAACACCTATGAAGATGTCTATGAAGCACGAACTTCCGCGCTCAACCAGAAGCTGGATGATAACAAGAAGCTTTCTAAGACTGCATTGCAGAAATCCCAAACGAGCACTGCCGATACCTACGATGAATTGCAGCTACTGCGCTTACAAGCTCCACCGACGAGCCAACTAGCGGTCTTGACTAGTATTGATGATACGCAGCAAAATCTGGCCGCTATCAGTGACGGGCTAGGCTTGAGGCCGCTGTCTAACGGCGACTTATCCGAACTGGCCAAGCTTGTTCCTGTGGGCGTGATTACCCAAACTCAAGTAGATCAACTAGCTGCCATTCCGAATAGTCGTTTATTGCACGCTCAGCTAGTGAATATGATAAATGCTGGCCAGTTGCCCTCTGATATTACCTACATACTTGACCAAGACTTGATCAGACAAGTGGATCCGGGCCATGCAAAAAGTTTCGCGGCAGTCTCGGAATTTGAACAAATGCAACGGATTAGCGCCGTAGTGGCTGCCAGTCGCCCAACTTCTGCCCAGCAAAAGGAAATCCAAACTTTCGTAGCTGCCTATAAGCCCGGCCAGACACTCCCGACCGACAGCAATACTGAGCGCTACACAACGCCAATTATCTATGGTATTTCCTTGTCCGGACGTTTGCTGACCGATTTATCGGTTCTGAAGCCCGTGCACATGAGCAGTGATAACCAAGCTTTAATGAACAACTGGGAAAAAGTGGTTGACCCACCCAATCTCAGTGTTATTTATGAACGGCTTATGACGAGTGCCCAAACTGATCCCCAGTTGGCCCTGAGTACCATGACTCGGATGCAACAAGAACTAGTGGATGCCCAAAAATCCCAAGTATCGTACCTGGTCATGCCTCCCGGCTGGAGCAGTAGCCAGCTGCCAACACTGAACCAACAGATGGGCATAGAAATTGCCCAAACCAGCTTTGCTGCCGCTAAGCCTGATATTGACCGGCAGCTAGCCCAACTTTTAACGACGCAAGACCAGCTACAGGCAAGACTTGGTAGTCTGCAACAATCTGATGCCAAGACGATTACCGAACTTCAGGCCAAGATTGATAGCTTTACTGGCACACCTGAGCAGCTCACTACGCTGAAAGATCAATTGGCTGCGCTTGTCCAGACTCAAAATACTACCGTCACTAACTTACAGACTCAGATTACGAGTGTTAGCGATGCCCATACTCAACTGGACGATAAAATTGACAAGCTACGCCAGGATCAACTAACCAGCTTATATGAGCTAGAAATTCGTGCTACTAACACGGCCCAAACTCTTACCGACACTGCCAAAAGTGATTTGGTTACTCGATTAAACCGGGTCGAGGCTTCTAGTCAGACACTTGTAAGCAACCTGGAGACAAGAGTGAATAACCTGGGCAACGACCAGACCCAGCTTAAAGCACAGCTGAACGGCGAGATTGCGACCATCAAGTCTAATTACCAGAATTTGAAAACCGATGTTCAGTCTCAGCTAGATGCTGGTGTCGCCATTAGCGCCGGATTACAAACTAATTTGAACCAGGCTCAATCAACCATAGCTGGCCAACAGACTAAATTAACTATTTTGAGTAACAACGCTACAGCTTTGACAACCTTTGTAAACCAGCTCAAAACCGATTCAGAAACCCAAGTAAACAATTTGCAGAACCAGCTTGATGTCGTCAGCCTTGATCAGCAAACTACCCGAATGGCCGTGAGTGATCTGCAGACTATCACCCAAACCAGTGCAGGGTTGATCAGTGGACTACAAACCAGAATCGATGGTTTGGATGCCAGCCAAAGCACGCTCAGCAACCAACTGACCAGCTCGGTCGCTACCATTCGGGACGATCAGGCGCAATTTGCAGCCTATGTACAAGCGCAGATAACAGCCGGCGCAACTACGAGTGCCAATTTACAAAACACGCTGCAAGCCGTCCAGACTAGCCTAAGCCAACAGGCGAATCAGTTGAACGGTTTGGGCACAAGCACCAGCGCCCTGGCAACACTCGTGAACCAAGTTCAATCAAGTACCGAGGCTCAAACTAGTAATCTGCAGGGTCAGATTAACGGGCTTAATGTAGACCAGCAAGCAACTAAGGCATCAATCACTGCCTTGCGCGATCAGCAGACGGCCGCTGTGGGGCAATTGAACGGCCAAGTCGCCAGCCTAACGGTATTACAGGCCGAAGCCGGAGCAGTCATTAATGTACTGGCTCAACAAGCTAGCCAGGCCCAGTCACAGATCAACAGTCTTACGAGTAACTTCACTGTCCTACAGACAACTGTAGGTGTTATTCAGCAAGACCAGGATAGCTTGCAAGCCAGTGTGGCTGATCAGCAGTCGGAGCTTGACAGCTTAACCACCCAGACACAGTCTGCGCTGGATAGCCTTACGCAACAACAGACTCAGTTGGTGACTCAAGTCAACAATCTATCGGGTAGTGTAGCAAACTTGATTCAGACGGTCGGTACCATTCAAACTGCCAGTACCGCTACCCAGGCGCAACTAAATACTTTGCTGGCCAATCCGCCGTGGGCTATTCCGGCTGGTACCTACGTGACGCAAAGTCAGTTCGACACGTTAGCCGCGCAAATCAATACTCAATTTGCAGCTAAGTCAGCAGCGCTGGATGCTCAATTCCAGACATACCAGACACAGCTGAATGCCACGGTTTCGCAGCTCAACAACCAGGTTCAGACTATCACTACTACTACCACAAATACTGCAAGCGCACAGACGCAGCAGCAAGCCCAAATAAATACCCTTAACACACAGGTTCAGGCGCTGCAAACCCAGGTGCAACAATTGCTTAACACTACACCCGCACCACATACCGGACTGTAAATTAAAATTGATTAGGGAGAAAAGGCATGAAGATGAACATACTAGATAAGACGGCATACACGCTACTCGTAATTGGCGGCTTAAATTGGGCGCTCATCGGGTTTTTTAATTATAATTTGGTTGGCAAAATTTTTAGTACTGATGTGGCGCGGATTATATATTCGGTTGTGGGTGTAGCTGCTCTGTATGGAGTATTTACGATCGTAAGGATGAAGTCCCAGTCGCAAAAATAGCAAGTGGTAACTAGTCAAAGTGTTGACATGTTAATATTAACACGTTAACATAGACGTATGGATCAACCACTAACCTATGTATTGCACCAGCTTGTATCCCTCATGGATACCGCGGCTGATAGGCTACTCAAGGAACATTTTGGCATCTCATACGGTCGCTTTCATTTTCTTTTAATACTCTCAAAATCGCCACGTACCACGCAGCACGGGCTAACTACAAAACTTGGCCACAGTGACGCGGCCATAAGCCGGATGGCCAACGTATTACAAAAAGAGCACTTGCTTACTATTTCTCAGGATCCATCGCATGCTCGGCGAAACAACTTGGTGCTTACTGCTGCTGGCACTAAACTGGTGTACGATGCGGGCGACATGCTAGAAACGACGTTTGGTGACCTTCTACAGATGTCTCGCATTGATCTTGATGCTTACTACCAGATGACAGTAAAGATCAGCAAAGCATTGCAGAAATACTAAGCACAACAAAGGGAGAGGGATATATGTTTAAGAAATTAGGGAGCACTGTCTACGGTCACGCTAAACTTGTTCTAGGTGTATCGCTAGTGGTATTAGTGCTTGCGGCGGTTACTGGCGTCCATGCTTTTGGCAAGCTCAAGACAGGTGGCTTTGATGACCCGTCGTCACAATCGAGCCAAGCAGCGAACCTTATTACGCAGCATTTTGGCGGCGCATCAAACCTAGTACTGCTTGTGAAAGCGAAGCAGGGAACAGTTGACACCCTTGCTATTGCACAGGCTGGCACTGGCCTTACCGCGAAGGTCTCGAAGGATTCTAGAATAAGTAGTGTTGTTTCGTATTGGACAACGCACAATCCAGCACTCCGTTCCAAGGATGGCGGCTACGGCTTGGTGGTTGGGCACCTTAAGGATGAAGACCAAGGCACGGTGAAAAAAATCTTGGCTGAGTATAGCCAAGATGGCCCTGTCGTGAGTGTACAAATTGGTGGTTCGGCAGCTGTCGGACAGGATATTAACGGGCAGGTTGGCAAAGACCTGGGCCTGGCGGAAGGTATTGCCATACCACTCACGTTGCTGCTTCTCGTAGTCGTGTTTGGCAGTATGGTGTCGGCACTACTGCCACTGGCAATTGGAATCGTGTCTATTTTTGGTACCTTTGCAGAATTGAGCATGTTGGGGAGCGTTACCGATGTTTCAATTTATGCTATCAACCTCACGACCGCACTGGGGTTGGCCTTGGCGATTGATTACGCGCTATTTATTGTCAGCCGCTTTCGAGAGGAGTTAGATGGCGGCAAAACGGTCCAGCAGGCAGTTGTCCAAAGTACGGCTACGGCTGGCCGCACAGTCATATTCAGCGCTGTCACCGTGGCAGTAGCGCTCTCGGCTTTGGCAGTTTTCCCTTTATATTTCTTGCGGTCATTCGCTTATGCCGGCATTGGGGTGGTGGCAATCTCGGCATTGTCGGCAGTCATTATCCTGCCGGCACTATTAACGGTGCTTGGTAAGCATATTGAGGCTGGGAAAATACCCTGGGTTCGTGGCCACCGCAAGATTGAAGCACCGTTTTGGCGCCATGTGGCAACATTCGTCATGCAGCACCCGGCAATGACGGCCTTGCCAGTTATTATTTTACTGGTTGTACTGGCTAGTCCGCTGCGGAACATCACCTTTGGTACGCCAGACGGCAGAGTGTTGCCTACAAGTGCCGGGTCCCGCCAAGTTGGTGATATCCTGTTGTCTGATTTCACTAGTAACCAATCGGCCGAGACGGATGTGGTGGTAATTGGCACGGCCGGAAACAGCCAACTGGCTACCTATGCTTCGCGCATCTCGGCACTGCCGCGAGTCAGTGATGTTGAAGGCAGTGCTGGCGTATTTCGAGCTGGGCACCAGGTTTCGTCAATGCCGACAAGCCCTGCTAAACCAGATGCCAGGTTACTCACTGTACGAGTACTGCTCGACGGCCAGTCCGATGCCGCCCAGGCACTTGTCAAAACAATTCGGGACGTGCCGGTACCATCCGGTGACCAAGTGTATGTCGGTGGTTCTAGCGCAACATTGGTTGATACGAAACAGTCCATAGCGACACATTTGCCACTGGCGATACTAATTGTGGTAGCCGCAATGCTCGTCGTCTTGTTCTTGTTCACCGGGAGCATTGTCCAGCCCTTGCGGGCCTTGGTGCTTAATAGCTTTACGCTGGCAGCGACCATCGGTGTTGTGGTGTGGATCTTTCAGGAAGGCCACCTGGCTTCACTACTCGGCTTCACTGCTTTGCCGACCAACATACCGATGACAATACTGCTCCTGTGTATCGCCTTTGGGCTGTCGATGGACTATGAGGTCTTTCTCATGAGCCGCATAAAGGAGATGCACGATAAAGGTGCCAACACAACTGACGCCGTCAAGCATGGCCTGGCCCGGGCTGGCCGGATTGTTTCGGCAGCAGCAGGCATCTTAGCGCTCAGCTTCTTTGCCTTTGGGACTGCCCGCATTAGCTTTTTGCAATTATTTGGTATCGGCACCGGATTAGCAGTGCTGATTGACGCGTCACTAATGCGCGGCGTGCTAGTGCCAGTATTCATGCATATTTTTGGCGAGCATGCCTGGTATGCTCCGAAAATTCTCAAGCAACTACATAAGCGTATCGGTATTTCGGAGAGCTCCTCCTAGTAATCGTTGCAACCTGGCAATCACGACTCCAGATATCGAGGACAGTTAGCAAAAGCTAAAGTTTTTTGTACGCAAATACGACGCGCTGGCCAACGGTAATTGCCGACAACACGATAAGAATTAAGAAAGTACACGACATAATATTCTGGCTGCCAAGCAATACGTGGGGCCAGATTGCATACAGAACAAGTCCTATGAATATGGCAATCAGTCGTTCGGTTCGTTCCATGATGCCAACGTTCGCGACCAGTTTATTTTTTGCAGCCAGCTCTGTTCGTGAACGAATATAGCTTATTAAATAGGTCAAAAGTACCAGTGTCAGTGCGATATTCCAGCCGACGATGCCAGCAAATCCAAACGCCACAATAATGGTAAAGTCGGCAAATCGGTCGACGGTGGAGTCAAGAAAACCGCCAAATGCGGTAACTTTATTTTGTGAACGAGCGACAATGCCATCGAGCATATCAACAATGTTGCATATGAAAACGGCTAGCGCTAACGCGTACATCTTGTGCTGGACAAGAACAAAAAAGAGCACCGGGAATACTAATCCTAGTAACGTTATAAAATTAGGATTTACTTTGCGTAACGGATAGGCAATTGGCCGTAAGGACTTTTCTGCGATAGGTTTTAGTACGCCAAGCATTCAAGGGTAGTATATTGCATACGCCTAGTTCGGGCAACCATCAAGGCAGAAGCCTCTCTGTAGGCTGAAAGGGAGGTTTGAGCGGACTACATTCCTAAGAAGTTACGCGTTGCCAGCTTGTAGAATCGAAAAGCGGTTATCTTCGGTGTCCATGGCCGAAATCCACAGGCCAACGCCAGGGATCATTTGCGGTTCATCGGTGTGGTTGCCGTTTTGATCCATGCCGCCGAGGATTTTACCGCCGGCCGCTACTACTGCCGCCATGGCTTCATGTATGTCATCGACAGATACAACTACTGACGGTGCTTGAGATAGCGGACTGTCAGTTTTCTGGTAAAAACCACCGTTGATCGCACCGGGAGTTTGGACCATACCCTTATCGTCGGTTGCGGTGGTGTGGGCGACGACGTAGTTGCCCATGTCTGGCCCCATCGACTCGGTTTCCCAGCCGAAAGCCGTTTCGTAAAACTTGACCATGCGAGCTCGGTCTTGATAGCCCATTTCAAAGTGCACTACTGGATTTGGTTTGCTCATAATTTGCCCTCCTATTTACATCTTTAGGATAGCACTTTTGTCTAATTGCTGAAATGGCCGAGAGCATAGTGCTCGAATGCTAAAGCTTTGCCTGCCAAGGCTTAGCCTTAAAGAGTGATCTATAAACCGACACGTATACGTTGTCGAAGCCGCGGAGCTCTATACAATGATTTTTGCTTTAGGAATCCGTAATAGCCAAGAATCCCGGCAAATCTCTCAAGTGAAGCAACGCTTTTAATCTCTGTATCTTCATTGCTTATGATCCAACCCTTCCGTTGCGGAGGATTTGGAAGTTCATCACTGGGCGGCGAGCTTGCTATTGCTCTGCTAAACCGAAGCGACTCAACTGGCTCCAGAAAAACATTGCGCCTTTCTATCCTGCCATCTGCGGTATATCGATATTGAGGGCCTATATTCGTCGGGTTGTACTCGACGGCTCTTTCGTTAATCTGTACTTGCAGTGGTTGGCCGTCTTTTCGGGTAACGGTTATTCCGGCTCTGTTGATATCTAGCTCAAGCTGAATCTTACCGTCAACGTCTTGCGCATCAATCTGTACTACATTATCCAATGAGACCGCCCCAATTGTCAGAGGTAGCCTGTATAGGTCATACAGATCGTCTGACATGAAGAAGGTGTCTTGCTCAGATGCTACTAACATTTAACTATATTAGCATAATAATAGTAATAGGTCAAATTTTAACCAAGATCTTTGGTAGAGTATTACGGGTAGACAAATTAGGAGTCTTAGAAATCTATAGATTGCTCAAAGCGAATTGAAAGACCTCATGTCTCTGTAGACTAGGTGCCTTTACGACGTTTAGTACAGTCTTGACTATAGAGTCTCAGCCCATTCCAGACTTGTCATGACATCGGCCCTGTCGGAGGAACAGTTTATGAAGCGGTAGGGAATGAACCTCTTCGCCACCATCGGCATAGAGATCTGATAACACCGTCACGAAAGCCAACTACCACTTGTATGATCAGTACGTCTTGTTTGTGTGCAGCAGCTACGGCCACTCGAACCTTATCCAAATACGCTTCTTTATCTTTCAGCCTATCGACAATCTTAGACTGTACATCCATTATCAGTAATGCAGGCTTCTTCATCCTTTCATAATACCACTTGGCTGAGTCAACAATACTTGCTTTGCAATTTCAGCTCAAATGGGCTTTGTGCACGGCAAGGAGGTGCAGTAATCATCTGAACCCTGACTATAGATGTGCTATCAGATGCACAACAAAGGGCGTTGTTGCTAGCGCTATTAGTAGCCCTACTGAAACTTGGGAGGTGGCAAACTCGACATCTAGATGTTCTAATTCCGAGAACGTTATAGAATTAAACCCAATGGGCGCAAGACTGGCGAATACGGCGATCTCTGCGCTCAGACCATGTAGACCAAGGAGCTATCAAGTCTGACTTTGAGGATTGAGGTAAATATTAGGGCTGGCGTACCGGCAAAGAAAACAAGCTTCAGCAAAGAGCTGCCGTCATTAGATGTGAGAAATTTAGCTTTCTTTAAGCCATATCCGGCAGCAAACACCAACAGTAAAGGCAATATCTTTAGGGTCGCATCGAGCATGTCGCCTCTCAGTATAGCAGGAGGATATTACCTAGCGGTATAATCTTTATACTGGCTGAGATAAATCTCACAATTGGAGTCCAATGCTGGTGAGTGTCCAGCAAGTGCGCTAGAATGTGCGTAGATATAAAGGAGGAAGCCTGTCAGCCTAGAGCACACAAAACGAATCGGGCTTGTCCTTCTCGGTAGTGTCATAGCTGCGGTTGGCTTGCAGTTTTTTCTTTTGCCTAATCACCTGATCGATGGAGGTGTGACAGGTCTGGCGATTATTGCGGCTCGATTGACCGGTCTACCACTTAGTGTGTTCTTAATCGTGCTTAATGCGCCGTTTATTGTGCTCGGATACAAGAGGTTTGGCAGGACGTTTGCCATGTATTCGGTGATGGGTATTGTGATGTTGGCAGCGCTAACGGTTGTACGTGCGCCGCATAGTCTCACTGATGTGCCAATACTGGCTGCGGTGTTTGGCGGCATGATCGTCGGTATTGGCGTGGGGATTGTAGTACGCTACGGCGGTATTATTGACGGCGCTGATACTATTGCGCTTATCATCGATCGCGTCACCGTGTTTTCTGTGGGTGAGGCGATTATGACAATCAACGGCATTATTATTACGGTGGCCGGCTTTGTGTTTGGTTGGGATGCCGCTATGTATTCGCTGATCGCCTATTTCGTGGCACACAAAGCCATTGACGTAATGGTGGATGGGCTCAATGAGTCACGTACGATGTGGATCGTCAGTCTGCAGGTGCGCAATATTGGTAAGGTGATTAACGAGCTTATTGAGGAACCAGTGACGTATGTTAAAGAGAGTAATCCGCGGGATCACGAACCCCACGGCGTCATGCTGGCGGTCATAACGCGATTTGAAGAAGAGAAGGTGAAGAATGCGATACGAAAAGTCGACCCAAGGGCATATATCGTTGTGACCAGCGCCCACGAAGTAATCGGCAGAATATCAGAAGGTTCGTTGTATCGTGATGTGCGGCCACCTGCGTAGGGTGTTTACAAATTAATACTCGCGATCTATTGCATCTCTGCAAAAACAACAATCCGTTTATCAAACTCGTTGGTACCCTTGATGACGCTTCCAGCACAGGTAATCAGATTGAGCCCAGGTCGGCCGGGATCAACTGGGTTTAGGACGGCAGCCATATCAACGCTGGCAGCATCATAAATTTGAGTTTTTACGACGGTGTAAGTAATGTTTGAGCCATCGCCTTTTTCAATCACTATGTTTTGGCCTGGCTTGAGTAGCTTTAGGTTATAAAAAACACCCGCCGTTGACCAGCTTGAGACATGTCCATCGATTAATGTTGCTCCGGCTTGGCCGGGCTTGCTGCTCTGATTAAACCAGGCAGTATCGTAAACATTGTCGGGGGAGCCAACTTGTCCGGTTTTGGTTTGGCCGACCGATCGTACTATAGCCTTAACATTGATAGAGGGTATGTACATATATCGCGGCAGATCGGCAGCAACTTTGTATTTGTCAAAATCATTGCCGGTTGGCCTACGGGTGCTTGGAGCCTGTTTTACGGCCTGAGAGTCTGCCAATCTCTGTTGGTCGGCAACTACAATGCCAATAACAAAAACGAGCAGGCCACTAACCAGTAATAGTAGTGGCAAATACTTAGGCAGACGCCGTTTTAGCGTAGGCGGCTTTTTGTTCATCAGCGCTTGCTGTATTTGCGAGATACGAGGGCTATGGCCGCTAGGCCCATTGACCACAGAGAGAACTCGGCCAATGTTACTAAGGGGCTAGACGCCGCATTCCCAAAACCAGTTTGCGGGGCACCGGGGGTAGTAGCACTGACGCTGGCGAGTGCTGCTGGTACGATGGTGCTTACAGGGGCCGTGGTTGCAATGCCTACAGGATCTTGAATGATGCCATTTGGCAGCCCATCACTATCGTAGGCCCCGCCATCTGTCACGTTGTAGGTAACGGTTGTTTTCACCACTCCACCAACTGTCCGGGTGCCAAACACAGCGCCAGCAACGGTGCTATACGCATGTGTTGTCGGATTGTAATAGCGTAGTACAGAGCCACTCGTGTCATATTGTTTGTCATAAATTATGGTGACTGGTACGGTCATGCCAGCACTTGGGCAGTAGACATTAAAAGCGGTCATGGTGCCGAGCTGCGGAGCATAACCAGTATCGACCTTAAAATAGTTAGCATCAAACCATTGTGGATTGCCCAGCGTACAAGTACTGTTGCTTGGTATTTCTATGGTTGACCAGACGCCGTTGGCGTTAGACACCGAAGCAACGGTTGGTTGCCAGGCATCTAAAACACCGTCGCCATTGGCATCATCGTTGTTAGGTACACCGGTTTCGGTAAAGTTAACAATATTTTGTAATGTTGGATAACCGGCCGTGGTTGACCATGTTCCAGAAAAATCCCAGGCTCCAAATGGTCCGTTGCTAGTATTGTGCTTAAAATACCCTGGTGCGCTGTTGGCGACGTTTTCGGCCGTACAATTGGCGGAACCACCATTATTGCAGCTGAGGCCGTTGGCCAGATATTGATCAAAGAAGTTATTAGTTGCAGTACCGTTGCCGCCACCAAAGAATGCTCCCACTGAAGCACCGTTCCCGGCAGTAATAGTATTTGCGGCAAAAGAATCAGTTACCGTTAAACCAGATGCGCTGCCAGCAAAGCCGCCGATTTCAGCCGCGCCAGTATCGACGTTAAGCGTCATCGCACTGTATGAGCGGCTAATGGTGGTGTTGGGGGTAAACGAAATACCTATCAGGCCACCGCTGGCCAAAGGTACAAAAACTGGCGGCTGAGGGTTAGGCATAGTGTTGGTGACGCCAACAAGGTTTAAGGTGCCATCGGCATAACTGTCTGAAATAGCACCATCGCTTCCATAGCTTATGCCGACTAAGCCACCGGTGTAGTCATTACTGGTTATGGTGCCAGAAAAGGAGCTGTCACTAATAGATGAACCATCTTTAAGCTGGGCTACGATGCCGCCAACGTAGACACCACCCCCAAACCCGCCGTTTGTAGTACCTGTTATGATCATGCTGGAGTGTAGGTTCTGCATTGTAGTATTTGAAGCAAAGACAACAAAACTACCTAGGTACGCACCGCCGCTGACAGTACCGCTCGATATAGTAATGTTTTTGATAGTTGCGCCGCTGGTTTGGTAAAACAAAGCATAGGAATCTAAAGCGAGTTGCTTAATAGTGTGGTTCTGGCCATCCAATGTACCCGTAAACGGTGCACCGCCCGCAAGATGCTGGAAGCTGGTGCCCGTACAGTCAATATTGGTAACAATAACGTAATGAGCTGACAAATTGTTGTTGATTTCTTCCAGCTGGCCGCAGGTAGCAATACGATATGGATTATCTGCCGTGCCGCTACCGTAAGCCGAATAAGCATAGGCCGTCATCGGCATTAAAAGAGTGGCTACACCAACAATTAAAGTTATTACTACGCTAGATATAGCCGCAATCGCTCGATGCACTCTCTGTCTCCCCATGTTGCTTATGACTATACCGATTTCCAGAAAATAAACAATCCTATTAAGCAGGGTGGGATACAAAGCCTCACTGGGTTCTCTATGATTAGGCCTACGTCACGAGGTGTCTACTTAATGGGGACCGACTTGGCTTCAATCCTGGCAGGTTTTGCTGTCGGCATACTTACCTTCAGGACCCCGTCTTTGAACTCGGCCTCAACTTCATCAGTTTTAGTACCTTCCGGTAGGGTGACGCGGCGCAGGTAGCGATTGCTGCTCTCGCGGAAGTAGTAGCGTCGCTTGTCTTTATCTTCTTTCTTTTCTTGATGTTCGGCTGAAATCTCCAGCATACCTTCATCGGCCGTTACCTTAACCTCATCTTTTTTAAAGTTCGGCAGGCTAACCTCTGCCACCAATTTGCCGCTCTCTTCGTAGAGATCCATGGTGGTTAAGTCCGTAAGCGATGGCAGTAACCCCCAATTGTTATCCCAAATTTTGTCTAAATCTCGTTCCATCTTCTGCAAATCACGTAATGGATTGTATCGTACTAATCGCATGGTCACCTCCTTTGTTCTAGATAGCTGCTACTGCAAAACCCTTAGCCAATGGGTGCATGGTGATGCAGCGTGGGCGTGTGGTGCTCATGATCAACAATGCTGTGTCGTGCGTGGCGAGCTGTATTTATGAGCCAAGCTACGCCTAAAACGGCTGCCAGACTGTAGAACACGAATTTGCTGGTCATAATTACTCCAATTACTGCCAAAACAACAGCAAGTGATCCTAAGACCATTTCAGTTAGATTGAGTATGCTCCGATTGGCAAAGTCAAAGCTGCTAAAGGCAAACATTACCAAGCCAACTAAGGCTAACGCGGCCACAGCACTGCGCCAGCTGCCTATTGTCGCCCACGAGTAGCCGTAATGTTTAGCATATACAATTGAACCACCACCGATTGCCACTAGCGTGGCTACCACGTCTCTCCATGAAAGTTTCATGATGTCCTCCTGCTACCAAATTCTAATATTAAGTCTCTCCCAGCCGTCGTTTGATGACAGTTTGTTTTCGTTGCTTCCATAGCCTACCTCCTCGCCTTACCTAAGGCTAAGTATGCGCCTAGCTGGGATAACTGTCTGTAAATAATGCCGCTTTAGCGTGGTTTACCCGTTCCTCTAGCCTGGCAGCGAACATGGCATGCTACTTTGGCAGCTTCAAGACAACGATTGTCTCGTACTTGGTGGCATTTTTGTTGAACGCCTACTTCTATAGGAAGGTAGCCAGGGAGTTACTTGAATAAGAGATTACATAACCCGTGTTGGCTATCTGGATGTAACTAACCACCGTTGCCGGATAGAGTGCTGAAGCTGCTTGTACCGTTACTGGTTACGGTGCCTGCTGCACTAATCATGCCGGTATTGTTAAGTATGCCGGAGTTAAAGCTACCATTTACGGTAATAACTAGGCTCGTTTTGGCTTTGTTTACAAGTGCTGTTTTGGTAAGTCTGAGATTGTTCTTTGCCGGAATGGTTGTGGCATAGCTGACCTTGTCAGAAGTTATTTGGTTATTTGCATAGCACCAGGTGGCCTGTATGGTTAGGGTGTCATTTGTAAGTTTATAGGCTCTGCCTTGTGAATAGTAACTGCCAACCGCGACATACGAAACAGTTTTGCAACCTTGCGGATGTTTAACCTGAGACGCAGCGGAAACCGTCCCAATAGGCAGTCCGCTAACTATCGTCAAAACCGCAGCAATAGCTAATAACTTCTTCATGTAGTAAATTCCTCAGTATTATTTATGAAATAATATAACTATGCACGATATTTGTCAATTTTTAGTGTATATTCTCACTAATCCTTTCTGGACAATTAGCTCCCCGAGCAATACACGAACGGCGGCAGTCAGTCGCACGGTTGCCAGCTCTCATGCGCTCGCTGGGCCGGACGATTGCATAAAGTTACACCACGCGCGCAGGTACTAGTGCGGACTACTTGAGCAAGCGCGTAGAGGGCTCGACTTTATAGATTAAAAGTTTGGGTACGGGGTATATACTATGGTTATGATTAAAAAATACCCTTATTGGATGTATGTAGTTGGTGTTTTTATAGCCTGGGCAATAGTATTGCTGCTAGTCTGGAGGTTGGCCGGTGCAAACAGATTCCATAGTGTGCTTATTTTCGGTAGCGGTTTCTTGCTTGGGGTGCTAGCGGCGAGTCTTGCGCGAAAGGTTTACAAATAGTCGACATGAGAAGAAACGCAGTGGTTATATCTTATTTTGTGTTGATGGTGGCCATTATAGTTTCTGTGGATCTTCTCTTTTTCAGACACCGGTTCGATGAACGGCTAATCGCGAATATAGCAATTGTGTTGGTGTTTGCCGCCCTTTATTATCTACTATTTCCAAAACGTCCATAGTTGGCTAGCTCAAGGGTCATCTTACAGTGTCTCGAAAGTTGTAAGGCCGCTAAAACAGCGGCCTGATATAATAGAACTCAGTGGGTAATAAAAGATACAAATCATATTCGGGCAGTCTAGATGGTATTGTTCGGCCTGCACGAGGTCGAGTACACCAACATGGGCGTACCCAGATTCCCGTCCAATCCGCGGGCTCTAAAAGTATTAGCCAACCAGCCGTTAACACTCCTCCCTCGATACCCACACTGACTGCCTTTGGTACCAGCTCCCCTTATGCTAATCAGCCGCGAAGCAGTAGTCGGTCCCTGCGACCTAAAATAAAGCGGGGGTGGTCTCGCAGACGTAAAATTGTCAGTTCGGTATTTGTCGTTTTACTGATTGGCTTTGCTTTTGGTGGTTGGTATGGTGCACGACTAGTTGGTAATCTTGACAAGGTCTTCCACGGCAATGTCTTTAGCGATGTTCATGCTCTCGTAAGCCAAACAAAGCTTAAAGGTGAAGACCAGGGTCGGGTAAACATTCTGCTAGCCGGTGACTCGGCCGACGATCCCCACCATGGTGGGGCACAGCTCACTGACTCCATTATGGTCGTGAGTATAGATACGAAAGATCATACCGGTTTTATGCTCAGTATTCCTCGAGACCTGTGGGTCAATATTCCCAATTGGTCACATCAAAAGATTAACGCTGCTAACGATGTGACTAGCTTTAGTCAAGCTGGTTACCCCAAAGGAGGTATGGGGCAGCTTGAACAGATCGTCCAGACCAACCTCGGTATCCCCATTGATTACTATGCGCTCATTAACTACGCGGCATTCAAGGATGCAGTTAACGCTGTTGGCGGTATTACTATTAATATTCAAAGCTCTGACCCGAGAGGATTATTTGACCCAAATATTAGTAAGGCGGACGGTGGTCCACTGAAACTACCGAATGGGACAATAACACTTAACGGCCAGACAGCCCTCGACTTAGCTAGAGCTAGAGGTGATCCTTGCGGCTGTGGCCAGTATGAGTACGGCTTCCCACAGAGTGACTATAACCGCACGCAACATCAGCGGCAAATGTTGTCAGCACTGGCCTCCAAGGCTCAGACTGCTGGGGTAATTGCGAACCCGATTAAGATCGACCAGCTATTTAACAGCTTTGGCAATAATATAGCAACTGACTTAAATTTGCAGGACGTCTTGCGTTTTGTGCAGATTACCAAAGGTATGAGTGCGTCTAGCCTGCAGCCATTGGCGCTCGCAAATAGTGGTCAAAATGCGCTGCTAAGTGCATATACGGCTCCTGATGGTGAGGAGGCTCTCATTCCGAAGGCCGGCATTGACGACTTTGGGGCAATACAGCAATACTACCAGCAATTGACGTCAGATAGCCCGGTCGTCAAAGAAGCGACAACGGTAGTCATATTGAATGCGAGCAGCGCTACGGGCCTAGCTCATAAAGAAGAAGCGGCTTTACAGGCAAAAGGCTTTAATGTGGTCGGGGCATATGATGCTAATGGACAATATCCAAATTCGATGATCGTAGATCTATCTAATAATCAGAAGCCAGCTTCAAAACAATTACTACAGTCAATATTTACTCGAAATACGACGACTGTGACGAGTACATCGGCTTCAACCGAAGCTAATGAGGCAGCTAGCTACAATGCCAACTTTGTGGTTATCCTTGGGCAGAGCTCAGTGACGACCACAAATCCTTAGCATGATAAACAGTAAGTAGATAGCTATTCATCCAAGGCGACCGTAAAAGGATAGAATTACGAATAATATGGTCTTTGTTGCCTCAGACTTTGTAACTCATGAAATGAAAATTTTTGACAATAGTATTTTATAATGCTAACGTAACCCTATGATTTTTAGATTGATTACTAGAAACACCTATTATGCCACTTCTCTGAAGGCGGCAACTGCTGCTATGGCCTATCGACGCTATAGCTACTAGATATAACTACTCAACAGGACTACAAACCGCCACCAAGGCGGTTTTTTAATATTTAGAATAATGGAGAAAATCATGAGCGAACACCAACCAACCTGGGATGAGCCAAGAATGCCCGCGCCAAACCTAATCAGGACAGCACAAGACGAAGAACAAGCATTGTGGGCAATAAAAAGTAACAGAAAACCGGTAATAATTTTAAGCGATTTTGATAATACGCTTTGCGACACGTCCACCTTTGACCCCAAAACTAATGACCACAGCCCTTTGCTGGACGCTGAGCTTGTAAAGTTAGCCACTAAGAAGCCCCTCGTTGTGGCGACCGGCCGACGAGCCAACCATACCTGGCTACCTACTATGTGGACGAGTGGTTTAGTGCACCCAGTAATTCCCATCATCGCAGAAAACGGGGGTGTCTTAAATGTGCTTCACCAAGATGGATTGGTGGAACACGCCTTACTAGCGCCCACTGATCAGATCAATGATCTAAAAGTCTGGGCAACCGATATTGCAGTGCAACACCAAACAGAATTGGGCAAAAAGGTTGCAATTAAACAAGGCTTGTCGGCGCTAGTCATGCGTGTCCAGAATGAAGCGGGTGAATCCCCTCGGCAGGATCAACGAACCTTACTGCAGTTCTTGGGTTCGGCGGGACTCCCCGAGGCCTTTGTAGCCATACACTCAGGCAATTCCTTGACATTACAACCGAAGGGTATCGATAAGGCAAGGGCATTTCATGAAGTGCTTGACGGTCTTGGCATAGAGCGATCAGAGATTCAGGTAATAGGGGTTGGCGATTCGGCCAATGACGAAGCAATATTTGAAGAATCCGACGTTAGTGTTGGCGTACATTTCGACGTTGCGCATCTCGTGGATATAGCAGGCTTACGTGGTGTGGAAACAACAAAGTTGTTGCTTGGGTTTCCTTTTCAAACACGGGCTGTAAACTTTGATGAGTTCGCATCTTATAGTGCTACGATTGGAGCGACCATCGCAAAGGAACGGCCTCGTTCATAATTCAATCCTGCAATAGTTTTTTGGAAAATCAAACTGGCCAGACAGGGGTAGGGAAGCAAACTTTTACAGAGCAGTTAGGTTTTTATGTCCAGCACATTTATTGACAAACCGCTGCGTTGGTCAGAAACTTTTTCGGCTTTTGTTCACCGTTTTACCACGGGCTAAGATTGTTTGGCGCCAAGTACCCAACGCACAGAAGGACTTATTGATTTATCTGTACGGTGAATGCACCCCAACCAACAACAGGGTCGGCGCATCCCCTCCTTTAATTCCGAAACTACCCGTTTGACATGGTCCGCCCGAGTCTCTGGCTTCTTTGGTGAAATAGTCCAGCAAATCCATTCATTGCGTGCTAGCGGGGTAATATCTTCCCAGAGCGCCAATGCTTTCTTGTCTGCTCGGAGCGCCTCCCTAAGATCCGTTGGCAATTTATGCACTACACCGTTAGAAATTTGTTTCGTAGTCATGTAGTTATAGTAACTCGAATTACATTTGTTTTCACGAGTTTCAATCTTAGATGTCACCAGTAGTTTTACCTAAATACTCAATGGATTAAAGTTCGAATATATGCTCTTGGTTGGGATAGGGTCCGAGAATCAAACTTCTGAGGATGAGCTAGATTTCGATATTTCAACGCTTGACTCAATCTGTGAACCATACTATAAACTAAACCAGTAGTTGTCATACTGATCAATAACTTTTGCTGCAGCGTATAGAACAAGCTCGGCATCAACGTTGCCTTTTACGAAGATTTTACCATTTGCCCGATGAACAAATAAGCTTTTTCTACGCCGTATTTGTTCATACTAAAACTCTACAGTTTTCTCTGTAGAGTTTGAAAAAACATCATGGCTGAGTATCATCGACAAGGCTAGGACTGCATTCGTGTTTTGCAATATTTAGTGGGAGGAAAAACCTATGCCCAGAGTAGGACGGCCTCGCGGTTGAAGCTGCTAAGCGCTGGGCTGCTGATGGTATTCGTCGCGGTGTCGCGGCCTATACTATTGACCCCGAAAACGCTGAGCACCTATGGCGCGTATCACTCGAAATGGCTCACCAAAGCCGGTTTCGGCCAGGCATAGCCCTCAATTTTCCGCTATAGGGGGTACGACGGGGTAGTGACTGGTAGTTGGCTATGCTTTTTGTAGTAGCTCGGGCAGCTCGGCGGTGCTGATGACATATGCCTGCATAGGCAGTACGTGCTCGGTCAGCGTCTTGTGAACCTCATCGTTGTGGTCGGCTGTCAAGTCCTTAAGTACGTAAATGCGGTAGTCACGATCGGCAGCTTCACGAGTGGTTGAGAGCACGACGCCGCTAGTAGAAATACCCGTTAGAATGAGCGTGTCAATATCTTTGGCCTTGAGTTGCTCATCCAGATCGGTCGTAGAAAAGGCGCCGAAGCGTATCTTCCGGACAACGATATCACCTGTCTGTGGTTCAAGTTCAGCATGAATTTGCGACTCTGGAGCTTCGTGATGGAGCATTTTTTGGTCACCAATTGAGGCAAATACCTTGTTGGTTTCCGGAATAGCCTGGTAGTCATCTTCGTTGAAGGCCACCCATACGTAGCCGACGTGGATACCGTTATCACGGGCGAACTGGATTGTCGGGGCCATCTTAGCCAGTAGCTCCTGGTTTGCCATCTGGTTAACCATGGCATTTTGGTAATCCATGACCAGCAAGGCAGTGTGTTTGGGGTCGATAGTTGGTGTTTGGTTCATATAGTTCTCCTTTAAATTTTACTACTTATTAAATTGCAGGTTCCTGCTCGATTTGCGCAGCACTGGCCGACGTCCGTTTAAGGTGTTTATCCGCGACCGTCAGCACCAGCGCGGCCACGCTCACGACAATCATGACTATACCGATGCTATGCAGGCCATGATCACTGACACTGCTATGAAAGGTGATACTGATAAGGGTAGACGATGCAATCGAACCGATGTAGCCGAAAGTTCTGAATAGGCCTGAAGCGGTACCGAGCTGACTGGGGCGTACCTGTTTATACAGAGCTGTCTGGTTGGCGCTAGCACCCATACCAAGCGCCACCCCAAACAGCAAAGTGATGAATACTAATAGTATCAGCGAGCTCGTGCTCGTCAATAGCAGGACGCCGATTGACCCGAGTAGTGCGGTGACTGCCGCCGTGATGAGTGGCCAGCGTACCAGATTACGCCTGGATATCGACCGTACCACCAAGGCCGACAAGGCACTCATTGGTAATATGAGCATGCCTGCCTTAAGAGCGCTCAGCCCCCGGATAGCCTGCAGCCACTGTGTCAATCCGTAAAGCACCGTATAGATACAGAGCGTAATGAGCGCCCAACGGAGATATGTCCGGGTAAGCGCCTTGTCTTTGGCGAGTAGACGGATGTCGAAGAATGGGTGTTTCGCCCGAAGTTCCCAGACACTCAATGCAATTCCAGCGATGACCGCGATAATGAGCCCGAGCCAATGCGGCTGCGGCAACGACATCAAGAATACCAATAGTGAGGTGATGGTGCTAGCGAATAGCAGGATGCCCAAGACGTCGATACGAGAAGCGACTTCCCGCGCCTTTAGCTTACCGATTGGCGCATCACGTTTCAGCCAGCGAGCCGTCAGAGCAATCGTGATAAGGCCCAGCGGAATGTTAATCAAGAAAGTTGTCCGCCATCCCCAGGCACCAACCAGGACACCGCCAATAGGTAAGCCAAGGGCAGAAGTAGCACTACCGGCGATTTGCAGACCACCCAGTACCTTGCCGGGTGGTTCTTTCATGCCCGAATCAAGTGCCCTGCGCCGGATCATGAGCATTGCAGACGGGTATGCTGTGGCAGTGCCGATGCCGATACATACGCGGGCCACGATGAGCGCCGTCAGGCTATTGCCTATCGCCCCAATAAGGCCGCCGATGAGCACTGCTAGCGCGCCAGCCAGAAAAACGCGGCGCGGGCCAAATTCCTCAGACAGTTTGCCAGATGTCGGCTGGGCGATGGCACTGGTCAAATACAGCGCCGATATGAGTACGGTGGTCTGTGCGATAGAAACGTGTAGTGCCAGGGCAATCGGCACCAGTGCAGTTGCCAGTAGCGAGCTGTTCATTGGGTTTAGTGTTGAACCCAAATACAGTGGCGTAGTAAAACGCCATGAAAATGGGTCAGTAAGTTTAGACTTATTCATACGATTCCTTTCTATGTACTGTTTATTGTTTGGAGTTGGCGAGGCGTTCCAGGAGTTCAATGGCCTGGTCGAGCACGACACGTTCTGTGTCGTTTAGATTGGCCGCAATAGCCTGGGCTAGCCATTCTTCGCGTGAAGCTCGCAGCGTTTGGCGCAGTTGCCTACCGGCCGAAGTAATACTGAATATTGTCTTGCGTCCATCATTTGGGTCGGTCGCTGCAACTAGTAGGCCGGCTTCTTTGAGCTGGGGGATAATCTGGGATACTGCTTGCTGAGTGATGTGTTCAAGCGCTGCCAGTGTAGAGGTTGTGGCCGGGCCATCAGCATCGAGGTGCCGGAGAACCGCTACCTGGGTCATGTTGAGGCCGGGAAAATCGGCATCCATCTTGGTATGCAGGCGGGATAAGACATGCTTCAGCGCCAAGGCCAACCGTACGGCCTGTTCCCGATTTTGCAGATTCTCCTTTTCCATACCTTCAGTATAAACTACACAAGCTACTTTATCAAGTAGCTTGTGTAAATTGCTTGACTATTTGACCTGCGACTACACTACGCAGATATAGTATCGGAAACCCTCGATCTGGAGTCATCCATACGGAACGGTGGGATTTTACTCAGGCCGAATAGATCGGGCGCAGTTTAAATCTCACTAATAACGTCAAAGCCCTTAACGCTTCCAGTAATAGCAAGGCCTATGATCTTGCCGCTACAAATCCCTTTTTGTCTTATTTTCTTGGCCACTTCATTGAGCGTAGCACCGGAGCCAACCGCATCATCTATGAGTAAAATATTCGTATACTTGCTTGTGTCGTCAACAACGATTGTTTCTCGTGCATTGATGATCCTATCCCCAAGCTTGTTGAGTGTTTTCTGAGGAACAATAATAGGTGTTTTAATCTTTAGCAATGAAATTGTTCGCTCATCAAGTGCGAGGCGTTTCTCAAGCTGCTTCATAAGCTGTCGCTCTCGCTTGACGGTCGGAGGAATATACGCAATACCATCGATGTCAAACTTTTCTATAACGTTTAGGACTTCCGATCGTATGCTGTCGATGAGCTGGTTCATCAAAGTTTGGTCCTGACTTTGTTTTGCAAATAGAAGCAGTTGTCCAAGTTTTGTTTTCCCAAAAATCTCGACACTATAGAAGTCCAGGTAGAAAGCTTCATCGAGTGCTACGTCATCAAATGTTGACCGAAACTTGGCCATGCCATTAATTAGGCCGCCTACTTTATGCTTGTTATATTTCTCAGTGGTATCTTTGTAAAGTTTGGCCATCTTCATAACATCTTGTTTTCTTTCCGTACACCATGCTATGAAGCCATTCCAGCCACTAGTCTTTTCACCGAAAGGGGTGATATATAGAAAATTATTCTCAATCATTTTTTTAGTTTTGGGGTCAACGGCATAAGTAGCTGCTGCTATGGGCTTACGCGTAGCTATCTTCGTAGGTAGCGAATAGTACACCTTTGGAGGCCTACCGATTTTAGTTACAGCGCCTTCGTCGATAAGTCGATTTAGTATTCGATGTATTGCCTGTCTAGATATAGCAAGATAATCAGCAATCTCATTAACGGTTGCCTGATTTGCTTTGAGGTACTGAACTATTTTCTCTGCATTATCCACATGCTTATTCTAGCAAGTTTACAGTTTACAGTCAACTGTAAACTAAACGAATTGCAGCCGAGTGCTCGTTCAGCATGTCTTTAAAACTAACGATTTACCGCGAGGCCAATTTTTGAGTAACCAAAATTTTTACAGCGTAGTTATTACCATGACCGGATGGTCTAGGGTTTCGACCAATCACCAATGCTGGTCTTTTTGTATTCGACACAGTACGCGATGAAGTCTTATTACTACGGTCTTGAGTTGCGAGAGGGTACGAAGGCCTTCGTTGAGCATCGAAGCACTTCGAACTCTTGCAGAGTTTATATCGACGAGTTACAATTCGATACATAGTAATAATTGGAGGAATTAAACATTGTGAAGAAGGAAGAGTACATTACTGCGAGTGCCTTAGCAGAAGAACATAGTGTAACCATGAGTACTGTGCGAAGAAGAATACAGGAAGGAGTGCTCTTTAAAGGTGCTAAAAAGGAGAAAATGAGCTTCGGCGAAGTGTGGAAGATACCACGCTCGGAGGCCGAAGCAATCACGCTTAAAGAGCTCTCACCAAAGCTTTTTCAGGCTAGGAATAAAGGTAAGATTGAGCCAACCCACAACGATGGAACTGAGCTTATACCAAAATCAATTGATAGTTCTCTTGAAGCCAGAGTAGCGGCAATTGAGCAACTACTTATAAAACACCTAGCACAGTAAATTACTGGCTGAACATGCTGGTCTGGAACCTTTTCGTACTATGTACAGCCTAATCATTATTTAGTAGCAGTAGTTGATCGAATCATGTGAGCATTTTGGCCGCGGTCGTAGCTTACGGCGCTGCTATCAAAGGCCGAGACCTGGGCTGGGGTTTTGCCTGGGAAAACTTCCACCTTCATTGCTTCAGGACCAGTTACTTCAATGAGGGCAGTTGCTTGAGCGGCACCTGACTCGAACTTAATGCCTTTAGAAAATTGACCACTCCACGTGCTACCATCAGCCGTGGTGTGCGTGATACTTCCAAGCTGTACTTTAGCTATGCCCGAGCCATTCGTTATCTTTGTCCAATCGGGATTACCTATAGCAGAAAATTGCATGGGTTGGCCTTGGTAGTTACCGGTTGAGAATACTTCTGAGCCTGGATCAATGTTGTCATAAGCGAGTGCCAGGTGTGTTGATGAATAGGAGTATTGACCGGCGCTATTACCGCCTGGTGTGCCGGCGTATCCGTTGGAACCAACTTCAAACCAGTTTCCAACAGCTTCATTTATAACGTCGTTGTCTATTTTGCCATCTAGCGGAGCAACTGTTCTTAGGTAAAAAGGTAGGATTTGACTCTTTACGCTAGCTGTAAAGAAGTCTAGTGGCTGAGCGGTATTAATCTTCCAGGGTTCAGCGTTATTGTAAGCAATCGGGTTGAGAAAGCCCTTAAGAGTTGTCTGTGTATTCCATACTTGGAAATCTAGAGACTGGTGGCCGACGTAGCCAATTAACTCACCTGATTTTACTGGTATATGGACGTTGCCGTTACTATTTGGACCCCAGCCTTTTGGCAAAGCAGCCTTAACTGCGGGAGCAATACTAGTCATGAGGTTGTAATTACTCATAAATGTGCAGCTATGAGAAATAGTCGCCCACCAGGCATCTTTGGTGCCGTCGTTAGTGAATTCCACGGTCGTTATGACGCCGTCCGCGTCCGCATAAACCGGGTAGGTATTAACCGGAGCATTTTGATCGGCACCATAGTAATACTCGTGGTCGGCTGGCGTTACGTGAGGTCCCGTCATCAATCCCATCGACTCTATTGTACTTATATCACTTGGATTCATCGGCGCATGAGTCAGCGGTCGAGTACCGGTACCGCTGCACTGGCCATTACTAAGAGCTAAGCCCTTGGTGACTGGGTCTAGCGAGTTGGCGTTACCTTCACTGGTTGAGCCATTGCCTGTACTTGAATTGTTTTTATCATGATTACGTGAGCTTAGTACTTTGTAGCCAGCAAAGCCTATAAAACCTATGATTACTATCATGAGCAAGACTATGGTGAGGTGGAAGCCGTTCTCGTCATTTTTTATTTTCATTGACTATTTGATAATAGTCGCACAATCATATAAAAGCAATGTTGCTTAAGCCTAGGTGAGCTAACCCACAGTACAGAGTTCTAGCCTATACTGACCTTGAAGAGCTTATGCGTCTTGCGAGATAACAGAAACTCCGCTTTATTTTACCTACTAATATGAGCCGATCGGACGCTTGGTGCGCCTATAAAGATGTCCTGCCATTTCTGGTACGGGGCCTCTTTGACCTTCCTTTTTAAGTTTCTTAACAAGTCGAGCGGTTGGATTTAACTTGTTGGTTAGCGAAGACAGCCTAAACATAACGTCTATTCTTGGAAATGCTTCATCAAGGGCATCTACGAGCTGGGCTGCGGCTGAATCTGAACCGAGTTTGTCCCGCTCAACGCCATCTTCAAAATATGCCGCTACGAAGAGTCGAATATCGACTGGTTTTACGCCCTTGCTGCAGAGTGTATTAAGAAGCCATTGCTCCCGTACGTAGTGCTGCATATCATCAACTTTTGGTGGCGTATCAATATCGCCACTAATTAGAGCTGTGGCCATTCTCTCCGTCATTGCTTCATTAAGTGCTGAGCCACCAGTATTTGGCATTGCAGTAGAGCGAAAGAGGGGGCGCAGCCTGAAAATACGTGATAGTCCACTGCTATTACGCCAATTATCCTTTGTCTTTTCTGGCAGGATGTCTCTCCCCGCAAGCACATGGTTTGCTTCATGGGTGTAGTTTAATGGATGCCCTTCAATAGCAGGACCCATCGTTATTTCCGTACCGTTTGTAAATGCATCTGCGCCTACCCTTTGTACTTCAAAGCCATCATCAAGAAAGACTGGTATCTCATCAAGACAACCAAGTTTTGTAAGTAGACTAGCAGGTATCCAGCCTTCGTCTACGGCTCGCGTAATTGATGTTTTGTATCTTTCTCTGATTTCAGGCAGTTCCTCGCGTTCATAGAATCGCTGGTTTTGGGCATGGTAATAATTATGACGTTGGAGTACATTAAGGGCTGTTTCGTCGCTCACCTGCTTTTTATCCGCAAGGTTAGCTGCGAGGATTGCAGGGTCTTCTTCGGTTCCGGTTGCACGTCGCAGCCATTCAGGCATATCTGTAGGGACTAAAAGGCTATTCACATATGTTGGGTTGCTGCTCTTTAGGGCTGCCTTTATCATTCGTCTTGCCATGTAGAGCTGAGTTCTGTAGGGATCAATCCTGGGCGGCGTATCAGTGTCTGAGCTCATAAGCCCTGTAACTCTTTGCTCCTCATTGTTAACTGCGGCATGGCCGAGGGCGTGATGATAGCTACCGTCTTGAAACTCAGTGCCTGGCTCAAGGCCGACTTCTTGAGTTCGCAAATCTTCATCCGGCACAAATGCAGGATGCATTTCCGAGCTAATGTTCGTTGAGGCGTGTGTCATGGGCAGGTTTCAAGTGATATTTTAGCATAAAAGTATATAAAAAACAAGCTGGCTGGGCGTATATCCGCCACCGGGAACCCTTTTAGCTGATTTGATCCTAGTCGCTCAAAAACTAACTAAAACAACTTGGCTTCACTTACTATGAAAGAAAAGTTACGATGGAACATGGGCGAAGTTGGAAGATAACTCAAATGTTGAGCCCGTATCTGCAGTACCACCGTCAGATACTAGACCGTTTTAACAAGTTCACCAGTCTTTTCGAAGACAAACAATGAACTTTTATGAGTAGTAGCTTGTTTCTTCGCTTCAATAAGAGCTTGGGCTTTATTCGTAAAGCTACCGATACGTTTTTGGCTGCCTGCTAGTGAGACGTTCCAACCAGTCTCGGTGGCTACAACAAAGACGCTATTATAGCCTTTATCAACAGCCGTGGTATATTCACGGATTTGTGGGTTGGATGTCGATGGTGTCGGTAGTGTCTTAAGGGTCATGATGATTGCGTTATTAACTTCTTAATACTACCTTCAGTATACTGCTCACGCTGTAAAAACTCAATAAGTGTTGGTCGGTTATCGAAGCCAAGTTCTCGAAAGCTCATTGATGAACTGTTGCTTGTATATGTAACCTTACTCATAATGATTGTGATTGGAATATCGGGATATTTTTCTGCAATAGCAAGTAGAGTAACTCTCGTGGCACTATGTGTGCGATAAAAGTGCTCGTCTGAAAATTTGCGGTCACGATTTAAGAACGCCACAAACGCTACTGGAAAACTTTCTGGCAAAACACAGTGTATAGCGACACGCTTCTCGGCCTTTAGAGCCCTCTTTATTTTAATCTCTGCCCCAGTGAATGTTGGCAAAGTACCGTCAAGTATGATCGCTTCTGTATCGGTAAGATACTCTGATACATACTCAGATTTACCTGAAGCAGTTCCACCGGCCAAAGTATTTTGGCGAGATATCATTACACACCCACTTATTACGTGTGAGAATAAAAGACTCGTATGCGTCGCATTCTCGCGAGCAGCACAAACTTTAAATATACTTTGCCCTGAAGATCAGATGCAGGCTTGGGAGTCATTAAGCTAGATCCCGAGATCAAGTTGGCCAGCATATGTCATTTACAAATGTAATATTTCTTGCGCGCTCACTAAATAGACAGAATATAAACAAAAGGGAAGGTAGGGGTACGCAGACACACCGGCTATCGCGCGGAGCAAGTCGCAAAAATTCTTTTGCAACATGCACTAGACACGTATACTCATTGCACATTATTTGATAATGTACGACGCCTTGGCCTGCGGACATCACGAGTCTAGGGGGATTCGGCTAAGTCTGTGTAGAGACAGAGCAAGTGTTACGGACATTTATCTCTGTTAGCTGTTTAAATTGACGATGTAGTCTTTTTAGTTCCCTTATTTTTGTTAATTTCAGCTGCTTTTTTGCGAATGGAGTCTTTTTTAGTGTCGAACAAAAGATCAAGGGCTAATGAGTATATTTCAACACCGTCTAGAAAATCGCTAATAGTTAAAGTGGTGTCATGCGTTCCTTCATTTCCAATCCACTTTACCGCTTCGAGCAAATTTGCAACTTCTTTGTTTTTTTCTTCAAATAGCTTGATTCTCTCATGCGTGGTGCGCCTAAATTGTTTACCGTTCTTATCTTTGAACTTATAAACATTTTGGCTTGTGAGTAGTTCGTCGATTGATGTTCTAATTCTGCTTGCCGCAAGATCAGGACTAGTAAACATAGCCTCGGATGCCGACTGGATGTATTCTTTTACTTCTTTTGGGCATTTTGCTGGCAATGCCATAAGTATCATGGCCGGTGACATATATTTAACCGAATATACTTCTTCGTAGTTAAGTTCCGGTCTGCCGTCACCTGTATAGTCTGGTTCATAGTACTGATCCATGATGTAGGTGCCTACCATGTAGACTTTTTGTCCACAAGACTGACATGCACATATAGCCGCAAAATCCCCGCCGATCCACATAGGATCCCATGCCTCATGATCAAGTTCATTTTGAGATTCTATGGACTCTGAGGAGTTAAGGTTTGTAATCATCTGGCTATAATTTTCACAGTTAGGGCACTGGAATTGAGGAAAACGATTCTTGGAGACCCTGTTGCAAAGCTTAATAATTGATAATTTTTTCTTATCATCCATATTCAATCTACTATAACATCTAAGGATGTCCGGGCTTCGTTATACTTTAACTATGGATATAGAAGAATTCGTCAAGAACGTACTCTCACAAATAACAAATTCAGTAAACAAAAACACAAGCGGTGAGGATATTATTTACCGAGTTGATTACAACAAGGGAGTCGACTTTGACTTGGCAGTGACTACAGTTGAGACCAGAACCGAGGAGAAGGGTGTTTCGGGAGGTATAAAAATTAAAGTTGTTGGAGCAGAAGGCTCAAAAGGCACAAAAACACAAAACAGCTCAGAGCAAACTTCCAGGGTTCAATTCAACGTTAATCTCAGAAAAGAGCCAAACCCTCAATTAAGAATCTGACCTCACTTGTATAGTCGGAGTTGCGAAGTACGTCCACCAAGGGGAAGGTATTTGTAAGTTTTGTAAAATAATAATGACATACAATTGCACGTATGTCATTATTATTGGATGGGGATTGGGTGTGGGAACCAAACTTTTGAAAAGGAGTTAGATTTTGATGTCCGAGATCTGGACGATATTTTTATTTAGACTGAATAGCACCAAGAACTTTGTTATCCTTGATGGCCTTACGAACTAACTTCCTAAAAGATTTGTCTGACATACTTCTATTTTACACTATTGCGATACCTCAGAGCTAATAATTTCTATCTTATTAATAAACTCTCGGATATCCAAAAAGTAGTTTGGGTAGGCTTGTTTTAGGGATTTTAACCTTCCTGCTGATACCAGAACAGGCTCAATCTGCTCACCATTTGCCGCTTTAAGCTCGGCGGCCTCGTAAGCCTTAGCTGCTGCAGAAAGTCTATTCTTGGGGAAGGAAGAAATATTTACCGTATGTTCCTCAGGATTCAGGATAATAAGGTGATAGTAGCCGTTCACCTTATTTCCATGAATAGCATCAGCTGCAACCGAAATGCCTGCAAGTTGCTCGAGTAGGTTAAGGCCTTTGGCCATTTTCGAAAGCTTCTTGAACACCTGAACGGCAGTTAATTGAGCATGTTTAGTGACTGGCGGAGACTTTTCAAGATGGGCAAAAGCTGACGAGGCCAGGGTAAAGAACTCCAGCCAATCTTCGCTACCATTTCCTGATTTAAGAGCCTCTTGCCTAAACACACCCACCGTTTCTACGGCAGTTGCCCAGTTGTGCTGTAACTTAGTACGAAGCTGCAACTCAATCAGCAAGCCATTATATTCTGACGCAATGCCATTTCGGGCCAATGTATTATTATAGCGAAAGACAAGATGAATCCCTCTATAACCGTCTGGCTTAGGCTCTAGAATGTAGTCCTTGTGAGACACTAATTCATGGGTAAAACGCCTCGTATCTATGTACTGCTTTTCAAGCTCCCTAACCTCATCAATACTATTTACGATTGCTCTGACTCCGCCAATGTCCTGCATTCGAGCTAGTTTCATGGTTGGGTAACGATTGAGCTTATCGATAATTGTTGGTAATCGCTTTAATCTCTGGGCTACGATTGAATCTTCAAAGTGTTTTGTTTTATCTCTCAAAGTTGAATTGAACGTGTTTATGGGGTAGCCGTGGCTTACTCTCCACGAGTTAAGCATGTCTACGGCTTCTAGATATTTAGGACTACCAACCCTCGCTGAAAGCAAAGTTTCGCCAACTTTATTAATTTCTGATCTAGACAGCTTGGGGACTTTTGGAAATGACATTACTTAAATTATACATCTTTAATACCCTAAGGCCTGACAAGTGGGATCCTAGGCGCTAAAGTGCATTAAAGTCACTTGGGTTTCTTAGGGCTGTCTTTAGTAGACATACTACGCAACTATTCAACGGTGATAGTCTAAAACTTAGCTATTTGCATACCACTCAATAATTTTATCTCTATTTTCTCTCCATAGAGCGGAACCAATAATTATCGCAACAATGCCGACGCCAATAATCAATAAAATCTTATGATCAGTTGCGGCATTTTTTGCAGCCAGTGTTGCGTCAGCTTTCTGCTTCAGGTCGGAGCTTGATTTATATGCAGTGGTATACGCTGTCGTGTACGCAGCATCATAAATGGGTACGCAAGCAGAATCATAGCTTCGTTGGTAAGCATCCACATAATCTTGCGCTTGAGGAGTATTAAATTTAACGGGCTGGGAGCAGAAAGTATTTGCTTGAGAATTTTGCCCGGATGAACTAGCTCCGTTACCGTTAGCCGTGCCATCATCAGTCCCGTTGCTCGTTGCATTGCTCGCAATGTATGCATTGTTGTCACTAGCATATTTAGCTCCGTTCGTATTTCCTTGATCAGTATTCGAAGGAGAAATACCAAGTTCTGCGTTGCTGCAGTAATGGTCGCCTGCTACTGGGTAACCTAGGTGGTGCGGTGACGGATCACCGGTGTCCCAGCAGTACCAATAAGTTTGTGCCAAAGCGTGGGCGGTACTAAGCAATACAATAAGCCCGGTAATAAGCATAAGCCCGGTAATAAATTTTGCGAGTCGTTTATGAGCGTATGCAATCATCATTTTCTAACCTAGTTATATTTCATAACAGTACTACATTAGTGAGAAATATCAAATCACGGCTACATTTAACATGTCTAAAACAAAAAGTCGACAATTCGTCGACTTCATATCTTGACTGGGGATTGGGGTCGGGAACCAAACTTTTGAAGATGAATTAGACTTTGATGCGGCTGAATTCTATACAACCTACCATAAGCATATTGTATAGAATATAATTATGTGTATAATAGTATGTATGGGTTTTGAATGGGATGATAGTAAGAACACGCTTAACATCAACAAGCATGGGCTGTCATTTTACGAAGCTCAAGATGCTTTCTTTGACGCGGGCAGGGTTACCTTGGAAGACACCAAGCACTCACCTACGGAGAAAAGATACTTTTGCATCGGCAAAACGGCTCGTGGCGGTATTGCCACGGTAAGGTTCACTATAAGGAATGGCAATATTCGCATCATCGGTGCTGGGTATTGGCGGAAAGGAAAGAAAATATATGAGCAACAACATTAGATATACTGACGCTCCCACTGACATGGAGCAGTTACTTGATACAGCGGTTATCACTGACGGTTTACTGCCATCTCCATCCGAGCTTGTCCGCAAGACGGAAAAGGAACGAATTACCATCGCGATTGATAAGCACAGTCTTGAGCTCTTTAGGCAATACGCAAAGAAGCACGATGCTAAATATCAGAGTATGATTAACGGTGTTCTAGGATCATACGCTAAAAAGTTCCTAAGTCATAAATAGCCAGCACTAAGACGGTTTGCTATAAATAAAAATGACATACTTTTGACGGTATGTCATTTTTACTGGCTAGGGATGAGTCTGGTAGTTGGAGCCCCTGATAATGGATCTCAGATACGTATTGCAGAGTATAATTCAGGTTATATTCGTTAATGTTTGAAGGCTTTACTACTGACTTCCTTCTGGGAATCGGCTAACATAACCGTAGATTTCTTTAATGTCGTTGCTGAGTGCTTCGATATCGCCTTTTATGGGATCAACTGTCTCTTCAACAATCGTACGTATCGCTTGCAGGTCATCAAATGTTAGGCTCATACATTTTTTTAACATGTGCGGCAAATACTTTGGCTGGGCGTATATCCGCCACTGGCAAAGTGTCAACTTTTCGAATATGAAGGAAGGTCGGCTTGTTATCAAATTGTACTTGTAGCTGGCCGCTTTGTACGAAGTTTGAATCCTTTTTCTTTGTCTCTACGATCCTTAAATAGTATCAGAACGAGATAGCCTGCGATGACGTACATACACCATGCTAAGATTCCTAACCAAATCGGTATATTTGCTTTGTTATCACTATTGTAGCCCCACATTGCTAGTGCTATTTCTAAAATAGCAATAGTAGTAATGCTCGCAACCATTTGTTTGAGTGAGGGGTTACGTCTCAGCATAAGTTTATAGACAATTGCTGCTATCAAAGACGGAATAGTTGCGGGAAAAAATACAAGCCCTGCGACGGTAATGCTTATGTGTTTGACCATACTATTTAATATAGCAGAGTTATGTAGACGCTATAAACTGCTTATGCTTTGGCTGGGGCGTGAGTTCCTTAAGATAACCCTTGCCGATCTAGATAATAGTGCCGAGATTGACGTTCAGGAGATCCGACAACTTATAGATGATGAGTCAGATAGTTCTGCATCGGCTCCAGAAAAGAGTATGGCGTAATGGCTCGGTTGTATTGCAGACGCTCTGATGATCACGTTGGATTCATCATAGTTATTCTAGCCGCAGGAACAGTCTGGGCGCACAGAGTAGTGTTTACCAGGATCGAGCACCTCTTGCCCGTTATATGGATTACTGCGTTGATAATAGTAGGTTTAGTAATCCTTACTAGACTTGGTATGAGAATCAATAAGAATCGGCGTCTATATCGGGCTGATGCGATAGATATAGACACTATGACTGGGCTAGAGTTTGAAAGATACGTAGCCAAACTCTTAAAGACCCGGGACTACAGCCGTATCCGACTAACTGAATATTACGATCTAGGAGTAGACATCATTGCCGAAAAAGACGGTATCAGATGGGGTATTCAGGTAAAGCGCTACTCCGGCTTAGTGAAAGCTAATGCCATAAGAGAAGCAGTGACCGCGCTGAGGTACTATGAATGTGATAGAGCTATGGTTATATCAAACAGCACCTATAGTCATACAGCTATGGAATTAGCTTGGAGTAATGATTGTATCCTCATAGATAGGAATAGATTGGTGTCATGGGTTTTGTTGGGCTAATGCCACTCTTCTGGGACTTTTGCAGTGTCGATAAGCGAGAATTTTGTACCTGACTTTTGCCATGCCTTCGCATTCATACAGTGCATTTAGGGCTTGCCCATACGTCGCGATTTCATCTCATAATGACGTATAAACCAATCTTCTGTGCTTTGCGCATCTTCCTCGGTTTTCCTCGCTTCACCGATAATTAATTGAACTTCACGATTTTGGGTAGACTCTACATACTCTATCCCAATAATTATTTTAATCATCTTGTCTTTTGGGGCTTTTTTAATTTCTTGATCAAGGTGTTCGATTAAATCATAATAAAGGATACCAACATTTAATGTATGTGTGCCTGTGTGCGGATTAACAACGTGCATATTGGTGATGCCATCTGACCCACTCATTGAAATCCATATCGAAGGTCTTATAGTTTTTTGCCCAATTTTGGCTTTTACCCACTCTTCATTATGAGTTAAAACATCTCGATAAAGATTCCATACCAGATTAGGACCTGGAACTTTGAGAAGTCCCAACAAGGTTCCAGGTCCTATGCCTTGGGCTCTCGCAATAGCCTCTATAGAAGGCATGATCATACGAACTAGACCAAACACGGCGGATCGACTTGCGCTGTCTTTATTGGTCTCGTCTAGTATTGAGATAAGGTAACGACCCGCTCCACTCTCTAGGCTTTGCTTGATCTCTTCCAGGTGCCTCTTGTAGTTATATTCTTGAAGGATATATTTTGTACCAGAGCTCTCGTGCCAACGTCGGCCATTAATCATGCGCCCATTTGTAGGCTCGGTAGGATCGGAGAAAACTTGCCCTAACTTATCCATCTATATAATCAGCCCAGGAGATACAAAATCTTCGAAGGATCCACATTGAGCGCTTTAACAAGTTTTTTAATTGACTCTGGAGACGGCTTACTAACCCCACGCTCTATCTTGGCGTAAGTGTTAGGGTAGAGACCAGCTTTCTTTGCCACCTCAACCTGAGTCAGTCCACTTTTAAGGCGGGCTTCTTTGAGTATTTCTGCGGCAGTTTTATCTTTAGGCATAGCGTTACATATTCTTTCTTGTGCTAGTGAACTATGTGTTAAGTGTAGCATGAGCCATTCTCGCTAGAATAGTCTCGACCATATTTTAAAGATGAGCATTATCCCAGGTTTGACATCAGTGATATGATGTTCTCGTATAGTTTAAGAGGTGGGTGAATAAGGGATCTACGCGCTCATGCATCACCTCCTAAACGAAATTCTCAATGGGCCAGCTCGCTACTCCGTTCGGCACCACTTTAGCCCACTTTGGACGTTAGTCTTTGTGCTTGGTATTTTGCTGGCTGAATTTATCGCGGTATATCTTATTGGCTATCTTATAGTAAAGGCTATACAAAGCACTCGCCCATTCGTAGGTTGGATACTTCGGCGCTGTGGAGTCGGTAAGATCAACAACCCCCAAACCTTCCTGGAATTGACTATCCCCGTAGATACCACCAAGTCAGCTTTTGCCACTGAGCAACTCCATATATTGCTACGCAGCTTAGTAACCTATAACAAAACCTGGGAACGGCTAGCCGCTTATAAGAAGCCTTATTCTCTCGAGCTATACGGAACCCATGATGACGGTATCCGCTTTATCCTTATGATTCCGACCTTTGCTGAAGATATTGTCCGCCGTAATCTCCTGTCCTTTCTACCCGGACTGAAGATTAAGCCAGTCGACGACTACCTGAGAGCCATTAAAAACGTTTCAGTTGGTGTTATTGAGCTACGGCTCGGCTCAGACTTTGTGCTGCCTCTGCAAGATCATAAGGCTTTAGCTGAACATGATCCGATGGCCTACCTCACTGGGCATATGACGAAATTGTTGCCAAAAGAATTAGTAGCTTCCCAACTCGTAGTTACACCACTCTTCAGCACGACTCATCACCAAGTTTTACGCCATATACGTGGTATACAAGGCCGGATAGCTCTCAACAAAGAGCTGTCTTCTAAGCTGGTTAAACAACGCACGCCGCAAGGGTATATCTGGTTACTGGTGTGGTATCCACCGGTCTGGTTCCTCGGGGCTATGTTCAAAGTTGTCACAGGATTAGCTGAGATATTAGGCTCGGCTTTCTCCAGAGATCACGATCTACCTGAATTCATGAAGAGTGACCGTGGCCAGGGCAAATCGAGTAATCCTTATGAGCTAGAGCTCGGCAAGCTGATAAAGTCTAAACTCGACCAGCAACTGTTTGAAGTAACGATGCGGATTTTGGTAGCCTCTCCCGATCCTACGACTATTACGAATCGGCTGGATGCTATAGCTGAGTCATTTAAGCCTTTTACGAGTACCTACCAATCGATCAGGGTTCGGAGTGATATGCCGTTTACCACGACTGGTACTCAGTATTTCACGAAGTTCAAAGCCCGAATCTTATCCGTGCATCATCTGAGCCAACCAACCATACTGTCTAGTTCTGAACTATCCGATCTCTACCATTTCCCAAATACCGATCTGACTAAGACTGAAGGGTTAGTAAAAAGCCGGAGCCGAGAACTGCCTACGCCGTTATCTATAAGCCGGAGCGATACGCAGCTAGACGTTATCGTCGGTGTTAACGAGCATGGTGGTGAGCAGCAACCTATTGGCTTAACGCTAGAGCAACGCCGGATGCATACCTACGTCATTGGTAAGACTGGCACTGGTAAAACTACTTTGCTAACCAGCTCTATCTATCAGGATATGATTAGTGGTAAAGGCCTGGCCGTGCTTGATCCTCATGGTGATATGTTCCAAGAACTACTGAGCATTGTTCCAGAGCATAGACGTAAGGATGTAGTCGTGTTTGATCCCTCTGACCGTGACTTCCCAATTGGTCTTAATATTTTAGATCCAGATTTGGAGTTTGCTGACGATGAAGATAAAGAGCAGTGGATTACCGGCAATGTCCTATCTGTCTTTGCCAAGCTTGCTGACGAAAAGCTGTGGGGACCTCGTATGGAACATGTGCTGCGGAGTACGACTCTAACGGCGCTACAGACATCCAACCCCAGTTTATATACCATTCAGCGGCTTCTGACGGACAGACCGTACCAGAAGGCGGTGGCCAAGACATTAAAGGATCCAGTGCTGAAGCAGTTCTGGCAAAAAGAGTTTGCTCTCATGGGCGGTATGCAGATGGCGAATGTCACCCAGCCTTTAACAAACCGTTTAGGGCACTTTATTACCACGAAGATGTCGCGGCATATCCTCATGCAGGGAAAAAGTACGCTCCGTATCGCTGATATCATGAATGAAGGTAAGATCTTACTGGTTAACCTATCTAAGGGTGATATTGGTGAAGACCAAAGTACATTCTTTGGTACGATTCTGACTTCGTTCATCTGGATGGCCGCCTACCAGCGAACTAAGATCCCAGAAAAACAAAGGCGAGACTTCTTTCTTTATGTTGATGAGTTTCAGAACTTCGCAACGCCACGGTTTGCAGAGATAACCAGTGAAGGTAGAAAGTTTCGGGTTTCGCTCATCGTCTCACATCAGAACATTGCCCAGATAGAAGACAAGAATATTTTAAAAGTTATGGCAGGTAACGCGCACGCTATCATCGCCCTGAAGAGCAGCCCTGATGATGAAGCCTTTATGTTGCCGTTTATGAAGCCGGTGGTTGAGCGTGGTGACATCGTGAATCTGGCGCCGTATCATTTCTATATGAAGACCACAGCAGACGAGAGCGAGGATGCTTTTTCTGGGGTAACGGTACCATTGGAGGTAGAAGTCTCGGATGACGTACGCCAGCAAGTTATTGCCTACAGTCAGAAACAGTATGGGACGCCGAAGAAAACCGTTGAGGCTTATATGGAGAAGTTGTTTGGGATGGAGCAGCAGACCAGGATATCTAATGTGACTACGAAGAAAGTTGCTAAAAGACCTAAGAGCAACCCAAAGAGTAAAAATGTAAAGAAGCAATACGGAACCTAGGCTTTAATATATGACCACTACCAGCGTTCTTTACTGGTAAAAGTCTTGTAGTGAGTCATTTCCTCTTCGTTAACGGAAGGCGTAGTCTTGACTATTGAGTCTTCTAGCATACTTTGGTCGATAACGTCCTTATCCCGCATAACTGCCATGCGAGCAGCTTCGTTAACAACCAGCTCGATGTCGGCGCTAACATAGTTCGCTGCTAATCCTGCTAATTTGTCGTAGTCTATTTTACCCACTGGGCGATCAGATAGAAAAAGCTTAAATAAGTCATGTCTAGCCTGGTCATCTGGTGGAGGTACAAATATACGTTTATCCATTCTTCCGGCTCTTAAGATTGCAGTATCTATCAACTGAGGGCGATTCGTTGCCGCAACAACAAGAATATTATTCTTGCCCGCATCGTTCAACTGCATCAGGAATTCGTTTACTTCTTCCTGCTTGTACTGCATCTCGGCACCAAGACCCTCTCTTTTGGGTATTAAGCCTTCGATCTCGTCTATAAAGACGAGTGAGGGGGCTTTTAACTTTGCCATATCAAATAACTTACCGACCTTGCCTACGGTGCCATGAATATAAGAAGATGATATATCTGAGTGTTTAACTTCAAGAAAGTTATATCCAAGCTCTTCGGCTAGTTTACGAACAATGAAGGTTTTCCCGCAACCTGGAGGGCCAAACAATAGTATGCCGTTTGGAACAGTTATCTTAAACTTCTCGTACTTTTCTGGGTTTTGTAATGGTTTGATGACATCTTCTAAAAGTAGACCCTTTAACGCTACCATGCCCGCAACCGCCTCGAACCCTTTAATCTGAGTTAGGCTCTCCAGAATTGCCGTTACATGTTCAATAGAGTGTGAAGCCGTAACAATCCCTAAATATTCAGTTCCATTTACTGTTATCTTAATCAATTCGGTTTTCTTGCTCTTAATTTCTGATGGCTTAAGATTTGTAAAAAGATACATATACTTACCGTCCGTGAGCTTATATATCTCAGTGAAGAAGACTTTATCAACTCTACTCTTAACTTCCTGCCCAGAAGGTAATTTATATCCGTTATATAGAATAGGCTTAGATACTTCTGTCATTGTCTTATCTTAAACCATTACATTCAGTTGCTTTATCGTTAACCTGTTGAACCAAACTGTTCTGCTGGGGTATCAGATTATTATAATCAGTTGTATCGCCGCTTGATTGGTATGAAGTCTCCTGAGCATTAACCGAGTCTAGCTGACTTTTTAAACTATTGTACTGAGTAACGCAATCGTTGTAAGCTTGTGAACTATTTCCACTCGATGAGCCTGAAGAACTTGCACCAGTACTGCCCGAGCCACCTGAACCTGAGTTTGAAGAATTGCTACTGTGACTACTAGCTACTCCAATAATAATAAAAATACCAATTGTAATTGCCCAGCCAATTAAACTTTTTACATGTTTTTGTCTCTGAAGTTGTGGTATTTTTGCTGCTAAATTACCCGTTATAACAGAATCTATAAGTATGATTAATATACTGCTTTCGAATTGGTCTTTAAAATGTTTCTCTGCCTGCTCTACTACACTACTTCTTAGACTATCAACGGCCTGACCACTTCTCTGGTCTTTTCCTAACAGTTCAGTAAGCCTGTTGATCTCGGCTATCATATCATCAACGTATTCTTTACTGATATTTGTATCTTCTAGGTAACTATAGATAAATTCTACATTTGAAGTAAGTAGATTGACGGCCTCAGAGTAGTCTTTATCATCGTATAGCTTTTTACCTTCATTGAATTGTTTTATTGCCAGTTCTGTTAAGCACCACTTTAACCTTTGTGCCAAAAATTCTTGAAGCTCTTTATCCTTAGGGTATTTTGATTGAGTATCCACGATTAAATCTAAAGCTTCAGCATACTTACCCGCTTCTTGCAGGTCAGTGATAGGCTTCATTATCTTATCCCTACCTACTAATCTCCTTAAGTCACTTAAGTCATCTTCGAGCCTAGCCTTTAGGGTGGGTGTTCCACATATTTCGAGTGCAATTTTTAGAATACTGCCCGACTTAGCAGCATCATTAAGATTATTATAAAGATTAAGGCCGACACTCCTCATTGATTCTGCCGCCTTATCTCTCATAGCTTTTGACTGGCTATCATTATAAAGACCGATATCTTTTAACTTATTGAAACTGTTCCTTAGAATGATTACTAAACTTTTAAGCTCATCCAGTTTTTCTTTTGAAATGAGTTTTTCATCGGTGATCTTTATATTTTTTAGTTTCATCGATGCATTGTTAATTGTTTCGTATATAGGAGCAAGCAAGTCTTTCTCAACTTTAGCGCCTTTAACTTTGAAGGCTCTCTGAAATTCTGCAACAAAGTTGTTATCACCAAGCTCCTTGCTAACATCGGTGTAATAGTCTGACAAAGTATTTACTACACCCGACTTGAAGCTACTCACTGCCTCAACACTAGTACCTAGCTCATCATTAAGCTGATAAATCTTAGTAAATGATGACCAAAACTTTTCTGACTCAACGATTTCCTGCCATGTTCGTATAGATCGATTTAAATACTGCTTAGTTCCAGTACTTGCTAGTATTGTTAAGAGAACCGCTAAATTACGTTTAGCTATAAAGCCTTTTGCGGTTTCTTGTTCAGCCGATTTGTGCCAATCAGTAACAACTTCTGCTGTACGGTTATTTTGTAGTTTCTTAAAATCATCATCTATATCAGTATTTGCTGAGTCAAACCAGTAGAAATATTCAGAGATACGCTTAGTCGGAGAAGTTAAGTTCTGTAGTGCAAGTTTTACGCTATTATCTGTTCTTACTGGTTTAAGTATTTTTAGGTCTTGGTCATATTCAGGAACTTCATCTATCTTTAGTAAGTTCGATAACTCCTTAGCTCGATGATTAATTTCTTTCTGTGTGGAGCTTATATCTAGCCCCAAAACATTAAAACCATTTTTGCTAAAGAGATCTGCCATTACTTAGTAATTCCTGCCGTATTGCTTGTTATCTCTTCCTGCTCTTCAGTAGGCAACATATCAAGCAGATTACGAACGCACCGTTTTAGCTCTTCGAAATCATTCTGCTCGATTGCAGTATCTGCTTTTTTAATGAAGTACTCACCATCTGTTTGATTTTCTAGCTTAGATTTCTTACTTTTAATTTCATTTAATTGCCAAACCCAGAAAGATGGATCTTGGACTAGAGCACGATATGTCACATCACGTACTTGTTGAATCACACGGTTTAGCATATCTTTATCTTCATTCTTTACGGCCTGATTACCCTCGCTTCGCAACACTTTTAGCTGTTCAACTATGCGGTCTTTCTCTTTATCTTCATTTAGGTTATTTAGTAATTCTTGTGCGTTATTAAATACTTCCTCAAACTCACTTTTGAGTTGCGGTAATTCTTTGGAGTGTTCAAGTTTATCAAGTTTCGTCTCTAATTCACGTAGGTCACGTTCTGCCTTATTCTTGTCGTCAACATCTGTACCGGCATTTTTTATATTGCCTGAGAGCGTATCAATGCTGTTTTCAAGTTGGTTAAATTGATCTTCGGGTATATTGCTCTTGATTTTGCTTAGTCTTACTTTCTGAGCGGTTAAATTCGCCTCAAGATCAACAATATCCACTGCTTGGGCATATTTATCTACTCTAGTATTTATGGCGAGCTCTATACTGGGTAAATATGCCTCAATCGTAACTGTCCTAGAGTCATCAATTTTAATCGTAAGGTCTACTTCAGTATCTGCTGGTAGGTCATAAGGTAGTTGCTTGCCATCAATCTTAAGCGTAGTAATAACTTGATTGCCTCTAGGTACGTCTGCCTCACCTTCATAGACTTTTATTGGTAACTGGTTATCTTTGCCTTTTTCAAGTTTCTTAAGTGTGCGGTAAGTACGAGTTTCACTTAAAGGAGGTATGCTGTTCTTTTCAAAGTATGGGTCACACACTTCTTTATATTGGAAGTCACTGTTAATACCTTTTTCTGCATATATCACACCTATGGTATGCGGTATTGGAGAACCAGATACTGTTAGGCCATGAGTTATACTAAACGATTCTGGATAGACGGGTAGCGAGTTCCCATTATCGTCAAACAGATACAGCCAGTAAACATTTTGAACACTCTTTTGGACAGTGATTGTGTCAAAAAAGTTTCCAGATTTTAGCTTGATCTTCGAACTGGTATAAGAACCATCGTCAGATTGAATTTGGAGATAATAGTCCTGGTCGTTATTTTTTAATTCCTCTGCAGTTCCTGTGACTGTTTGTTCCTCTTCTGATGTCATAGCATCATAATGTAATGTGAGATGAATTTCTCCACTAATCTTAGTGTGTGTTTCCGAAAGAATATCTTGTGGCACTCTCTGACTTAGACCGAATAAACATGCCCCTCTGGCAACTATAGTAAGTGGATCAACGGAGTTATCAATGGTAAGCTTAAAAACCGTCTCTAGTGTTTTCTTTATGTATGGGATTTGAGTAGGGCCACCGACAAGAACAATTCTATTAATAGCCGACGCTTGTATACCAGAATCCTTAATTGTTGCGCTAGTTAACTCTATTGTTTCATCAACTTTTGACTTTATGAGTTTTTCAAATTCTTCACGGGTCAAATCAACAGATACATAAATGTCTTCTCCACCAGAAATACCTTTCGCAATATCTTCAATTTCAATAGTCGTTTTATCAAACTGGCTTAGCTCAACTTTTGCTGTCTCGGCTAATGCTTTTAATCGAGCAAATGCGCTCTTTACTCTCAGGTCTTCATTACTTCTACTAAAATCTTTCAACTTATATTTATCTAAAATAGCAGGTCTTAATACCTCATCCACTATTAGCCAGTCAAAGTCTTTACCACCTAGAAAATTATTGCCGCTGTGTGCAAGCACAGTTAAAACACCGTCTTTAGAAGATATCAAAGCTACGTCAAAAGTCCCACCGCCCAAGTCATAAACTAGCCAGTTCTGATTATTAGTATTATCAAATCCATAGGCGATTGCAGCAGCTATGGGTTCTTGGAGTAGAACTACATATTTAAATCCTGCTAACGACCCTGCACGCTTAGTTGCTTCAGCTTGTAGTGATGAGAAGTAGGCAGGCACAGTTATTACCGCATATTCAGTTTCGGCTTCAGGATATCTTCTATTAACGTCTTCTTTAAGACTTATCAGTATCTCGGCTGAAATTTCTTCAGGGGACATGTCAGTGTTATTTCTCTCAAAGTGAACTTTTTCTGAAGTCCCCATAAGTCGCTTAACTTCGGCCTTATTATTGTTGAATTCGTCTTCAGATGAACTCTTAAATAGCTTGTCATATGATTTACGGCCTACGACTTTATTTTTGGCTTTATCTATACCAAATACCGACGGTGTATAGTCGTCTTGCATGGAGTTTTTTACAATTTCTGGCTTGCCATCAATATTTATTGCAACTTCAGAATTAGTAGTACCTAGGTCAATACCTAGCTTTATGGTGCCGTCCTGTTTAGTTCTATCTTTTTTAGGGTTCAAGGAGGACGACCTTTGCCTTTCTAATTAACTGACCCTTATGAGTGATTGCAGGTTCGTGTGTCTCTTTAATCATGCTCTGCCTAATCTTAGGGTCTTTCTCCACTGCAAGAACATCGAGGTTCATACCTTCATTATATTTTTGATCAGCGTATTCAGTAACCCCAATGTCATTACGGTCTAAGTATCTGGATAATTTAGAGTAGGAGTTTTGGAGTGCCTTAACTTGATCTGGGCTAACTGATGACTCAATCTTTTCCAAACGCTTCTTCAAACGCCAAACCTCTATGCCTAGTTCAACGAGGCTATTAGTTTCTGGCGAGATTTGAATAAATTTGGGAACTACTGACTGGACAATTTGCAGCCTTACGCTCTGTAAAGCTAAGACGATACGCTGTAAAGCTAGATACAAGACCAAGGAGACCATTATTATAAGGGTGGCTATGGTAATTACAGTAATCGTCTGTTCTTGGTTCATATTAATAACTCTTCAGATACATATTACAACATTACTCTAATACTGCATAAAAACTGCGCTATCTTTACGTAATCTTCCAGCCTACATCCCGAACTCACCTGGCAAGGTAGTACAAGTCTCCACCTTGTCAGGTGAGTCTCCTTAGGATGTCTTGAGTCGCCGTTACGTAAAGTAAAGGAGGCGGAAATGCAGAACAATCTATCAACATATAACGGGTGGAGTAACCGAGAAACCTGGTTAGCCAGTTTGTGGCTTACGAACGACGAATCAAGCTATGAGGTTATGCTGGCAGCTAAGCGACAGGCGAAGACGACGTTTGAGCGAGCTGACTGGCTAGAACGACAGTTACGCGAGCAACTTGCCGATGAGGCCGGTGATGCCAGTCTCTGGTGTGATTTGCTTACTACTGCCTTTGCCCGAATCAACTGGGTTGAGGTTGTTGAGCATAACCAGTGAGGTATTGCCCTGAGCATGGCGGTAAACTGCTCGTAAATAAGCACAATGCTTTTAGATTAAACCTCTTCCCAGATAATCCCCGTAACACCCTCTGACCTTACGCTTGCGACCGTTGCAAAACGCAGAATAACGTCTTCTGGGATATCATCGTCCCAGATATCGGCTAGAAGCTTGCGTGTCCGTCGTTTGGCGTAAGCAAGCTCAGCTATTGTTGGACAGGCGATTAGGATAATTGGTGGCTTGTCGTCACCGGTTCTATTCTCCCATTCGCCATCTTCTAGGTATGCTATGTAATCATTGAGGCGTTTCTTAACCATGTAACGGGGAGTTGTCGGGTCAAAGACCTCTAATAAGTAAGTCTTCTTGTTTCTAGACGTTTTCTTTATAAAACAGAGCTGCGGATGTGGCTCTGTTAGAAATGCATAATCACTGTCAGGGTCGGCATAATCTGAAGCCGTTACGAATGCGTAGTGTGTACTGCTGGTTGTTTTGGATTTTAGCGTAAGGCAACAATCAGCGATCAGCAGGCAGCGAGCTATAAAGTCTGGTTTACGTGCTGGTTCTCGGTAGCGTTTGCGCAGCTCTTCTGCTGGATACTCGTCAGTTGTTCGTAGGTATCGTATGCCATTAAGCCCAAGGTAGTAGATAGCGGGCTTGGTTTTTTCTACAAAGTTATCACCATCGTAGATCCATTCGATGTACTGTTTATCCCTGAGATCTTTAAGCCACTCAGCAATACGCCGGTTATTCTTGTGTCCCATGAGTGCTTGTATCTGTATGCGATTTAGGAATCGGTATTTGTATAGTAGCTTGAGTATGTCTTGTTGTTTGGTGGTTATCGGGGATAGTTTCATGATGATTTATAGTTTGAGAGAGTAGTGATGTAAGTGAGTGTAGTTGTAAGTAGTAATGAGCGGTAGTTATGAGCGATGAGTATAATTACTGCCTACCCCTCCTACTCCTTTTATTTATAGGGTAGATAACACAGATATTTTAACTCAACAGATATGACAACGCAAAATACTGTCATCGCCCATGATGACAGTCTTAGGTAGAAGATTTTACCTACTTTAACTAGAGACTTAAGCTGCTACGCCGCCAGTTTCCAGTACATCAAGCAACTGCCACAGCCATTTCTCGGTGCCTAGCTCATCGATGAGCTTTACGTTAGCAGCCACCCAGGTAGTACTATCTACGATTGGTTCATGCTCGCCTTGTAATCTCGTGGATAGAGAGACTGCATTACGTGGACATATAACCGTGTAGGTTGGGGTATCTTGCTGTTTTGTAGATAGCGATACCAGTAACTGTTCAACCCAACTAGGGCTACCCATTTCTTTAATGAGCTGGGAATTCTTTAGAACCCAGTCTTCTTTAGCTGTTTCGATATGCTGATTCTGGAATAGATAGTCAGCAAAGGACACTGCGTAAAAAGGGTTGATGATACTGTCTCGTACATTGTCCTCGGTAGGTTCCATGGAATTAGTATAACCCATACTTGGTTTGGTGGGCCTTCAAAACCCGATATAGCAGATATCCATAGCTCCGATAATAACCATAAAAAGTACTTGCAACTATCCTAGCTAGAATAGTATAATTAGTCTAGTAAGGATAGTTATCGCCATGTTGTACGAGGGTAGCAACCAGACTCAGGAAAAGGACAAAGTAGAAGTTCTACGACTTATTCTGGAACGCGAGCAGGGGCGGCCAGTCGCGTACGATGAGGCGCTGGAAGTAGCCGAGTCACTGATCAGTTTCTTTGAGGTATTGATACAGAAAGAGGAGCGAGTGTTGTGAGCCAAGACACGAACGCCGTTATTATCGCCCGCGTCTCAAGCAAGCGACAAGAAGACGAGGGCTACTCGTTACCGGCTCAGAAAAAACTCCTGAATCGTTACGCCCTCGATAAAGGCTTAAATCCCATAAAGACCTTTGAGATAACCGAGTCAGCCTCTAAGGCCATCCAACGACGTATCTTCAAAGAGGCCATGAAGTTCATTGAAGACAACAAGGTTAAACACCTCATTGTTGAGAAGGTAGATCGACATGTCCGAAATCTCCACGATGCTGTCGAGACGAACGACTGGTTAATGGCTGATGAGGCCAAACGAGTCCACTTTGTAAAAGACTCGCTGATCATGCATAAAAACTCTCGGTCTCAAGAGTGGCTCAACTGGGGCATACGAGTTGTTATGGCCAAGAACTACATCGACAACTTGCGCGAGGAGGCTATGAAGGGCTGGGCGGAGAAACTAGCCCAGGGCTGGCTACCAGGTGTCCCGCCTCCAGGTTATATGACGGTTACGCAAAATGGTAAGCGTATCCATGTACCAAACTCTGCGACCATGCCATTAATGAAGAAGGTCTTTGAGGCGTACCTAGAACCAAGTCAGTCTATCGCCTCAACTGCCGATACCATGAAGCATATGGGCATAACCACCCGCAAGGGGCGGCCGTATTATAAGAGTCAGGTACAACGAATCCTAACCAACCCCTTCTATATAGGTATTAACCGTTGGAACGGCAAAGACTACCCTGGTGCTCAGGAAACGTTCATTAGTAAGGAGCTGTTCGATAAAGTACAAAATAAGATGCGTCGCAAGTTACCGACGCGCTATCGCCAACATAACCCCGTACTTAAGAACCTCATTCACTGCAAGAGTTGTGGCGGTATCGTGACGTGGCAACTTCAAAAAGGGCACTACTATGGAACCTGTCAGCGTGCCAGTGAAGCCTGTAAGGGACGCAAGTTGTTGCGGGAGGATAAGATTGAAGCTGAGATAATGACCATGCTTAAACAGCTTGTCAGTCCGTCAGAAGAAGTCATCGCCTGGGTGGCGACAGCCATGCAGGAGCGTCATCAGGACTCAATCGAGACTAACGATCAGCTAACGTCCTCTATCCAGGCTCAGGTTGCTCGTCTTACGCGCATGGATACTAATCTATACGACGATAAACTAGCTGGTGAAATACCGGCTGAGCGATATGAGCAAAAACACGCTGAGCTGATGGCTGAGAAAGCCCAACTGGAAGAGCGTCTAAGCAAGATTGATCAATCACTCGGCATTCTCCTTGAGAAGAAGCTTGTCTTGCTAGAACTATCCCAGAAAGCTTCTGAGCTATACCCCAATAAGACACCGGAACAGAAACGCACCATAATAACCAAACTATTCCAGAAACTAACCTATGACAACGGTGTCGTATCTGTTAACTATACGAATTTTACCCGGGCAATCGCCCAGAATGTGTTCAAAACTAATAATTTGCTAGGAGGCAAGATATGAGTAACCAAACTTTACCAAATGACCAGAACGACAGATATAAAAAGGCTATAAAAGCTCACGAGAATGCTCTACGTACTATTTGGCTGGGGATGAGGGATTCGAACCCCCGATCGTGGAACCAGAATCCACTGCCTTACCACTTGGCCAATCCCCATTAATGATCTGCTCGTTTTTTACGAGCTACAGTGCACGATTATACAAAAAAATCATGCGTTTGAACAGGGCTGGAAAGAAAATTAGCATGAGCAATTTTTCTCCGCACGTTAGTTTGCTACTATTGCAGGCAATGAGATTTATATTTCTGTTTATCTTTATCTTTTTCTTCGTCATTATGCCCATGTACTTATTAAATACGTTTGTCATGCCAGAGATAAACGGCATCGAATCGTCCTATGCGAACGCTGGCAAGATGGCGGATAATATTGCCGCAGGTTCTACCACGACGACCACAATAGCTCGCTAGGCTGGCGGTTGTTGAGGCTGCTCGTTATACTAATATATGCCATGTTCTACATACGAAAAGTCAAAAAATTTTGGGCTAGCCTGGTGCTGGCGGCATTCGCAGGTGTTATTTATTGTTCGTGGCCGCTAGGCTATTTGTTGAATCCGGCAGTGAGCAGGCGTGGACTGGCCAGTGAACTGGAAGCGTTGCATCAGCCATACAACTGGTTGTTTATTTTGCTTGATGTGCTCAGTGGGTTACTGGTAACGGCGGTGGCTTTGCTGCTGTGGCGCCGCAGTCGCGACAAATTGCATAAAATTGTGCTGGTGAACTTCGCGCTGTTTGGTATATTAACGCTGATTGATGCGCTATTGCCGATGAGCTGCGACCCGTCGCTTAAGGTCTGTCCGGGCTTGAGCCACCAGCCGCTCTTGGTGTTGCACGGCATCGCTAGCATTGTTGCATCGGTGTGCTTGTTTGTGAGCGCCGTATTGGTGTGGTGGGCTAAACGTCAGTATGCGGCGTCGTTGCTGATGAGTACGCTCATGGCTGGCTGGGCGCTGTTTGGTATTTTTTCGGTTTACTTCTTTTTTGAGCCAGGGCCAGGCTATTTGGCGCAACATTACTACATTACGCTATGCAGTGTTTGGGTAATGGTGCTGCCGCTCATGTTTGCACCAAAAACGCAGCTGGCGAAGCTTAATGCTTAATTGCTTGATTCTACTATGATGCTCGTGCTAAGCTAATTGGGCTTAACAATTAAAAATATACGGAGTGCAGCGAGAGATCTAGCTCATCGACCTGCCAGCAACCTGCTATAAGCAAAGTAAGGTGCTCCATCTAGCCCGCTTGGGTCGTACCGCGTGTGGAAAGATATTTTCTCTTTTTCAAGACAGAAGATAGCTTTTCTTGCTACGACGAACCTACAGCAGAGAGGATATTTTTTATGTCAATCGTAACCTTCTTCACCAGTGAGTCAGTTTGTGCCGGTCACCCAGACAAAATTTGTGATGCCATTAGCGATGCGCTGGTTGATGCCGCGCTTGCCCAAGATCCACACTCACGCACCGGCATTGAAACCGTAGCCGGAGCAAATCAGATCTGTTTATTTGGTGAAATTAAAACCAATGCCGTGATCGATTTCGAAGAAATTGTTCGTGCTAAAGTCAAACAACTTGGCTATACCAACCCAGCCTGGGGCTTCAGCCAGGAATCCAGTTTTAGTAACGATGTGCATCAGCAATCACCAGAAATCGCCTTAGGTGTTGATGGCGACGACACCGGTGCCGGTGACCAAGGCATGATGTTTGGCTTTGCCTGTGACGAAACACCAGAGCTAATGCCGCTGCCAATTGCCATTGCACACGCCTTAGCCCGACGCATCGACGAAGCCCGCGAAAGTGGTGAATTAACCTGGCTGCGCCCTGATGGCAAAGCACAGGTAACCGTTCGCTACGAAGACGGCAAGCCAGTTGCAATCGAAAAAATTGTTGCTGCCGTGGCTCACGGCGAAGAAACATCCGCCGAACAGGTTCGTGCCGACGTCATTGCAAAGATTTTCCAGCCAGTGCTCGATCACTACCAATTGCCATTACCAGCCGACGAAAACATTGTCGTCAACGGCACCGGCTTGTGGCACATCCCCGGCCCAGAAAGTGATGCAGGACTCACTGGCCGCAAGATTGTGGTTGATACCTACGGTGGCTACGCGCGCGTTGGCGGTGGTGCATTCAGCGGTAAAGACCCAAGCAAGGTCGACCGTTCCGGTGCGTATGCCGCACGTTACATTGCCAAAAACATTGTCGCTGCCGGCCTGGCAACCAAATGCGAAGTTGGCCTGGCGTACGTCATTGGCCAGCCATTGCCACTCATGCAAACCATCGAAACTTTTGGCACCGAAACCGTCAGCCAGGAAGAACTCCATGCCTTCAAAAACAAGCTTATCGACACATCTGTAAAAGGTATTATCGACACGCTTGATCTAGCCCGCCCGATCTATAGCCAAACCAGCGCCTATGGCCACTTTGGTAAGTCGGATTTGCCTTGGGAACAGATCAAAAAAGTCTAAGACTCTTTAGCTTTTCGGGCAAAAAACCTTCGGGATGCTCGAAACCAGCCTCCCATTTGGTACCCTTGCCGTAGCCCAGATCTTTCATAAGTTTTGTCGGCGCGTTGCGCAGGTGAATGGGTACCGGTAAGTCAGGATTGTCCCGAGCGGCGTTTAAGGCTCCGTTCATGGCGTCGGCAATGTCGCGCGATTTGTTAGTTTTGGCGAGTACAGTGGCGCAATGAAACAGATTATATTGGCATTCTGGCATACCAATGCGCTCTACGGCTTGGAAGGTAGCAACAGCCAAATTTAAGGCTGCCGAAGCAGCCAACCCAACGTCTTCGGATGCAAAAATAACCATTCGGCGGGCAACAAACTTTGGGTCTTCGCCAGCTTGCAGCATCCGAGCCAAATAATATAGCGTAGCGTTAGCATCACTGCCACGCATTGACTTTATAAAAGCACTGATGATGTTGTAATGATTTTCGCCGGCTTTGTCATAGCCCGGAACTCGCTTCTGGGCTGCGGTTTTTACAATATCTGGCGTGATCGTCCCCGTTGTTAATTGTGTTGCTAGTTCCAGATTGCCTAATGCCACACGCGCATCTCCACCCGACAATGCTGCCAATAAATCAATGCTTTTTGCCGGTAACCGTTTGGCCGATAGTTTCTCGGTTTTTGCTGCTTGTGTGATGATCTGTACCAATTCGTCTTTGCCGAGTGGTTCCAGGACAAGTACGCGCGAACGGCTCAGTAACGGGTTAATAACTTCAAAACTTGGGTTTTCGGTCGTCGCACCAATCAGAATAATCGTGCCGTCTTCAACATGTGGCAAAAAAGCATCTTGCTGGGCTTTGTTAAAACGGTGGATTTCGTCCACAAACAGAATAGTCCGCATTGCTAAGCGGCGATTTTGCTGAGCTAGTTCAACGACTTTTACGACGTCAGCCTTTTTTGCAGTGACGGCACTCAGCTCAACAAACTCCGCTCCTGTTTCGCGGGCAATAATCCGCGCCAGCGTTGTTTTACCAGACCCTGGTGGCCCCCACAAGATCAGCGACGTCGGCTGCTTTTTATCAATGATCTCATGAATAATCTTGCCTACGCCAACTAAATGCTCTTGCCCAACAACATCGGCCAGTCGTTCGGGTCTCATCTTCTCCGCTAAAGGTCTTGTATCCACGCTACCAGTGTACTACGAATCGACTTAGCGGTTCTTTTGGCGGTCGGTTTCGTCTTCGATTTCGTGGCCGACGATTTCTTCGAGCAAGTCTTCGATGGTTACGATGCCAACGATGTGGTCGTCACGTTCCACGGGTAAGAGGTGCGTGCCCGATACAATAAACTTGCGAAACAACGTATCTAGCGCCGTGCGGCTGCCAACGATTTGTGAAGGATATAGGGGTAAATCTTCAATCTTTTGTGGCTCATCATCAAAGTCAATATCAACTAAATCTTTCATCAGTAGTACCCCATATGAGCGGGTTAAGTTCTGATCTAAAATCGGGATACGACTGTAGCCCTTGGCCTTGATTTCATCAATAATGTCGGCGTCGATGATGGTGCCGGGCGTGAGCCAATACGCATTGCGGATTTTGGTCATGATGTCGCGGACGTGTTTTTCGCTGAGCGTCAGGGCACCTTGCATGATTTCGACTTCATCTTCGTCTAGTTCACTTTGGTCGTTCTTAAGGTGCTCGCCGATAAGCATGCCCAATTCATGACGACTTTGAATGGGGAGCAGTTCTTTGCCGAGCATTTTATCGAGCAGCAACTGCAACGGTTTAGAAATTGGGTAGGTTACGTAAATCATCACCACTAGCATCGGTGCAAAAAAAGCGGTAAATTGTAGTGCCTTTCGACTAAACACAGCCTGCGGAAAGATCTCGCCAAATAGAACGATTAGCAGCGTGCTTATCAGCCCAGCAATGAGTCCGTGCACGGCACTATTGCCTCCGCCAAGTGCGTGATCGAGCACCAATGAAGTGGCAGAAATTACCGCCACGTTAGTAAGCAAAATGCTCGATAAGCTCAAGTTGCTATTTTTACGGAGCGGATACACGCGCGCTGCAGCAACATTGCCAAGCTTACGCTTGCGTCGCAAATCGCTGACACTGAGGCTCATCAGTGCCACGTTGAGCCCAGAACAGATGGCCGAAAGCGCCACCAGTACAACTATAGCCAATGCGTTTAGCAAAATAGTGGTTGCCCCACTAATGGTATTAGAATCGTTGCAGGGAGAGGATCGGTAGTCACCATATATGTCTCTCTATTCTAACGGTGAACTGGGCGCTTTGCAACAGGGTTCATCCGTGATTTTCCACACTTGCAATCGTGAGCCTGGAAGCATAAGCTATATGTTAGGAAGTGTGAGGCTTCCTGTAGACCTGAGTCATCGACTCGGGTCTTTTTTTGTATACGCTGAGCAGATCTGAAGCGTTGAACAATCCGTATCGACTTTGTCTTGAATCAAACTACTAGTGCTTGCATCGGAGCCTGCGACATCATAGTATGGCTACATGTCAGCAGAAAAACCAAAAGCAATCGCCCGCGAAGAGCTTTGGTGGCCGTTTATTGGTAGGGCACTTGTAGCTCCCGATGCACCGCAGCCGGCCAGCTTCCAATATCTGTTCGAGTCAACCTTTGCGCAGGCCATGAAGTTGCCGCCGGCGCAGCGCCCCATAACATCCCTAACAGATGATTTACTGGCACTAGAAGCAGACAAACAAATTGTTATTGACGATCAAGGCAGTTTCGAACTTTCACCAGAAGCAGAGGCCGCCGCTCAACACCTTCCAGAACTAACCTCCGTCGCTAATGGCACGGCTCTCAGCCGTTTTGGCACGAATGTGACTGATTTTGCAGCAGTGTTTTCTAGCCGGTCTCAAAAATCAAATTATTAACTTCTTATGAAACTTAATTGATTTCGTTCCAAAACTGAGCTGATGGTGCTATTCTCGATAGCATCATGAAGGTTACTGAATCACGGAAGGCCGATCGACCAAGAGGGAAACTAGAGATATTTCGAGCCCAGGTAGCCGAATATAGAGGAACATCGGTCGCAGAACTGATGAAATATGCTCGCCTAGAATATCACACCATCCAGAAACGAACGCCTAGACGTATTCCGTATGTGCGCTCGAAATATTTCGTGAAGGATAAGATATTTTTAAATACTTTCTGGGATCATGTAAATCAGAAGCGAGTCAGCGATAAGATCCGACGACTTAGGCTATTTGGTTGTGCTATCGAGCTTATTCGTAAGTCTCCATTGGCACCCGAAACGGTGCAAAGCCCGACAAATGGTAATGAGCTTCTCCATCGCATGTATGGTGTTTCGACCAACAGCACGGTGTTCTGTGTACAAATTAAGGAAAACAAGAAGACTCATCGAAAAGATTTTATCTCTGTATTTCCAATAAAATAGCGTAAATAAAAAAGGCCTTCCGCAGTGTAGTTCGATGACTACGGGCCGAAGGTCTTGCGACTATTGTAACAATTAGTACACGGTAGATCAAGCCAAGATAGCTTACGGTCATCGGAAAGTGCTTGACAAGATTAATAATCTATGATAGTATAGAGCCACAAACGAATTCTCTTGAAAATAAAAATTCGGCAGTACTAGAATCTTCCCGGTGAGACAAACGGGCGTCTACCAACCCATTTGTGGCACATTTTGCCCAGAGGTGGTAGATCGTATCAGAAAGTAAGCTAGGAAGCGCTTTGAAATTCGTTTGTACCAAAAACACAGCCCCTCATAGGCTGTGTTTTTTATAATTCAAAACTCGTACTAGCTGACGCGAGCGTACAGGTCGGCAAATGATGCACGCTCTGATGGGTCCATTGATTTGAATTCTTGTTCTGCGATTTTTTCCCAGTTGGTCCGTGTCATGGTCGACTCCCTAATTAACACCTACTATGTTAAGCATTGTGACGGTGAGGCGCTATGAGATATCTTGCATTTGCAGTTAAGCGGTCCTGTTTTCACCCTAACAATGGTATTCTAGGTGCAAGATTATGCAGCAGTTTTTTGCGTTTTTACCGAATTTGTTTGGCCGCGGAGGCGGTGGTGGTTCTGGTGGTGGCAGTGGTGGAGGAGCCGGTGGTATTTTTGTGCTGCTGGGCTATGTGCCAGCGCACTATTACGGCGTGCTCCTTCACAAAAAACTCAACAATCCGCTTGGTGTTGTCCTTATGGTCATCGGCACGCTGCTATATGCTACGCCTTGGATGTTCTTGGGCGGCTATGGCATATTTGTGGGCTTGCTAGCACTTGTGGGTGGTCCGGCGGGTTATTTCGGCTGGTTTAGCAAGGTAAGTGCCAAAATGCGCAAAAAGGCCAGTGTGGATATTGCCAAGGCGGCTAGCCAGGATAGTGCATGGGATCAACAGGCACTCACTAAGTATGTGACGCAAGTGTTCTACGCCTACCAACAAGACTGGTCAACTTTTAATATTGAACGTATCAAAACCTATACCACGCCGCGCTTTGCGTACCATACGCATCTGATGCTAGCAGCAATATATCAGCGCAGCCGTACGAATGTGGTTGAAAATCCTAAACTTATCGAGACGTTTCCAGTAGAAATTCACGATGCCGTAGACAACAGTCAAGACAGCGTAACGTTCTATGTGAACGCCAGTGCTCATGATCGCCTCATCGAAAACATTGACGGTCAAAAGACGGAGCTGTTTGTCGACAATAGTGCTTTTTTGGAAAACTGGCGTTTTGTACGCAATGGCAACGCCTGGCTGCTTGATGGGATTGATCAATATACCAACAATCAATATTTGCATCGTCCAGATATCGAAGCATTTGCGGCCCAGAATGGGTTGTACTATAGCCCGGATTGGGGCTGGCTGCTGCTGCCACGCCGTGGACAATTGTTTAGCGGTGGCAAGTTTGGTAAAAGTGATATCAATAACCACGCCATCGGTATGTATAAAAACGTGCTGATTGAATTGTATGCGTACTTGCCAAAGCCACTATCGGATAGTCGTGATAAATCCCAGTTTATTATTGCCCAGGCTGCGTTACCAAAGCGCTACGAATCAATTATTGTTGAGGCTCGCGAGGGTGGTGTAAAAGACAAGTTGCGTCGCACACCCAGTGGCTATAATGCGCTCAGTCTAGAGTGGCCCGATTTTAACCGGCGCTACCGAGTATTTGCTACAAATGTTGAGCAAGTCACCGCTTTTGAACTATTGCACCCAGTGTACATGGAAAAGTTATTTGCACTACCGTTCAAGGTGAGCATAGAAGTTGTTGATAATGTAGTCTACCTATACACCAAAGACAAAAATGCCAACTACGCCACAATGTATGCGCTGCTAAAAGACGCCTTTGAAGAGATGAAACTCTAAGTGGATTTTCATGGCGGACTAGGGATGTGGAAGAGGAGTGTCTTGGGGGTGTTTCTCTGTGTATCAGAAGATTCTGTCTATATCTCTACGTCCGTATAGCATACGTCTGACTATCATGGTGTCGTCTATAACAACGTAGAAAATCAGGTAGCTGCCTACGAGAATTCTACGGTACGGATGTTGCCGAGGTTCCATTGATCTATACGGGGCTGTATGTAATGGCGTGTCAAGTTGTTTTGTAATGGCAGCTTCCACGTCGCTTACTAATGTTTTTGCCGCAAGCTCGTTTTTAAGTTCAAGCAGGATATAGTCAGTAATCGTGTCTAAGTCTTTGTAAAATAGTGGCGAATAGCGAAGCTTTAAACTAGCCATTCATTTTTACTTTAATTTTAGAAAATACGTCCTCATGCATAAGGGTTTCAGGGTGGTCTCTGGCGTAAGCATCAGCCTCATCCAAGGCTCGTTCAATATAGTCTAGGTGTGCCATCTTACTGAACTTGTCAAAACTCAGGGTTACCATAGAAGCCCTTCCGTTTACGGTAAAGATGATGGGCTTATCTTTGCCGTTTACCTCTCTTTCCACTTCCGAGAAGTGATTTCTAAGATCAGATATAGGTCTAATGTTGAGCATGGGGCTATCCCTTCAATGTGTTATCATAATTATGATAACATGTGCTTCAAGAATCTCGTAAAAGTTCCATTAAATTATGCGAGAACTTGCCAAGTCTTGCACGCCAAGCATAAGTTGTATAAGGTGTAGGTATGTTGTTTGTATCGTCGCTCGCGACACGTCCATCTATTGGTCAGACACTGATAGAGGTGTTGATTACACTGCTCGTTTTGCTGCTATTGCAACTGATGGTCCGTATATCGGTGAGCCAAATAGTCAATCGGCTGGTGCAGTCGCGCAATCATCATTCAGAAGTCGAAGAGCGCAAGCGCGAAGAAACGTTAACGCGGATTTTCCGGACGGCTTCTATGGCGATTTTGTGGATTATTGGCATATCAATCATTTTGGGCGAGCTGCATGTTAATATCGCGGCACTGATAACCGGCGCCGGGCTCATTGGTGTGGTGTTGGGCCTTGGCGCGCAGAGCACGATTAAAAGCTACTTGGCAGGTTTGTTTATTATCTTGGAAAACCAGTATCGGGTGGGCGATATTATAACGCTGAACGGCTTGGGCATTCAGGATGGTGTATCAGGCGTGGTCGAAGATATTAGTATACGCATTACCAAGTTGCGTGATCTGGACGGCAACTTGCATATTGTTAGTAATGGCACAGCGCAGGTTATTACCAATCGCACGTTCCAGTACGCCAAAGTAAACATTGATGTGCCCGTAAGCTACGATGCCGACATTGATAAAGTCCAGAAGGTCATCGACGAAACCGGTACGGCCATGGCTAGTGACGAAGCTTGGCAAAAACTTATTCTAGAACCAATTAAGTTTTTGCGTGTTGATAGCTTTAATGACTTTTCGGTAACCGTGAAATCATTAGGTAAGGTTCAGGCCGCTGCGCAGTGGGATGTCGCTGGTGAGTTCCGGCGCCGGGTTAAAAAAGCGTTCGAAAAGCATGACATCCAGATTCCGCTACCGCAGGTTGTGGTGCGTCAGCCCAAAAAATCATTGTAGTCGTGATAATTGACAGTTGTAGCACAGACCACGAATTTCTAGCTGGTGATCTTGTGGCTCAAACTTTTGAGCGGCTGCTAGGGCATGCAAACGCTTTTCGAGATCGTCATCTTTCGGCAGGGCAATAACTTTGCCGCAGTGCAAGCAACTCAAATGGTGATGGTGATGAATGAAATCACCCGTCAGCTCAAGTTTATATTTCCAGCCAATCTGTAGCCGTTGCACGATGCCGAGCTGTTCAAATAGTGCAACTGTGCGATAAATACTGGCGCGATCGGTTTGCGGACAGCGTGCAACTAGCTCGTGCATGGTTTGCGGTTCTTCGTTTTGCAGGGCACTAAAAACCACCTGGCGTGGCTTAGTCATACTAAAGCCATGTGCTTTTAGGGCGATTTCTAACTGCTCGATTGCTTCACTCATGATCGCAATCATATCATAAATTGCGACAAATTTGCAATAATAAATGAGCCGTAGCATCATAGAATCATGAGTAGTGTCGCAGAATCCAATATTCAAGAATTTGCAGATCAGTTTGCAGCCGGACAGCAAGCCTTCGACGGCCAAATACAGGCTTCAGATCTGGGCGGCATGGTTGCCCATGAGGCGGAATCGGCTGCGGTGCGTGATCTATTAACAGATCAGGCCGCCGATAACCATGGTTTCCACTTGCTCGAAATAAATGCGGGTTTGCTGCGCAATGATCCTAACTTACGTCCGATGATTGGACGAGTACTTTTGATAGCAAACAGGAGTTTAGAAGCGTTTTCGCCGGCGATTATTACGACGCTTGGAGAAGGCAATGCCGCGCAATTCAGACTAACAAGGCTCAATGTGCCATTTGTTCCGGCGGTTGGGTTTACACCTGGCCAGCATTTTGGGCTGTCGCTCAAGGCGCAAACCAGTGTTCCAGAATTTGGTCGGCATACTGGTGCGGGCAACTTTGAGGCCGGACACTTTAGTACTTTTCTGATCGGTACTCGTAACGATACACTGGCAAGAGATATTACAACACGCGGCGATACGGCAAGTCATTCGGCTATCGCTGGTGGTGTACCAGAGGCTATGAAGCAAGCACAAATGCTTGATATCTCGAGTGTTACGGTCACGCTTGATCCTCTGAACACGGCACGATTACCGCTGTATTGGCATGCCGAACTCGATAGTGAGCAAGGCCCGGCCAGTGGAGACTATCCAGACGCAGTCAAGTTGATGCTTGGTGCGGGCTTTAAGGCTATCGGCCAGCGCGGACTTGATGATGTACGCCAGCTATTACTGGATGTGTCGCAACAGGGAAATGGACGCTATGGAACAAGCTAGCCAAGAACTTTTCTTCGACCCATTTGCCGAAAATGGCGGTGAGTTATTTGACGCCACGCAAACATTCGACCGGCTTTTTGAACGCTACGCGGCTGGCCAAGTAGAACACGACTACACAGCCGATAAGTTTGTGGCCGACACGGAAGCACTATTACTTGACGCTCAGTTTGTTGGTCAGTTCGAACAAGCACAAAACATTGTTGCCATGATGCAAAAGCTTTGTGCTCACGATCATGCGCTGGAACAAACTTTGGCAGAAAGTGTACTCTTTAGTGCAAAAAGCCATGACCACGACGACCACAATCATACGCCGCATGAATCAGGCCAAGATGACGATGAAAAGAATAAAAAGAAGAAGAAAAAAGGCTGGTTTGGGATGGTTCTTTGGATGTCGTAAACCTCTAGTGGGGGTTGCAACCACGGGCTACATGAAATATAAAGGTATAAAAGGAATCAAATGTTACCAATCATCTTATCGTTCAGCACCTTTCTTTCAACGCTAATGGGTGGTATCACTGGCCTGAAAAACAAAGATCGCCTGCACCGCTTCTTAGGCTATACCGCGGGCGTATTGCTTGGTGTAGTGGCATTCGACCTGATGCCCGAGATTTTTAAACTACTAACCGAACAGCATCGTGTAGCAACAGGCGCCATGGTTGCTTTGGTCTGTGGTTTTCTGTTGTTTCATATCATCGAAAAAAGTATCTTGATTCATCACACTCAGGAACACGAATACGAAGTACATCATCACCCACATGTTGGTGTCGCGAGTGCACTAGCTTTATCGGGCCATAGCTTTTTGGATGGTGTGGGTATTGGGCTTGGATTTCAGGCCGGTAATACGGTTGGTATTACCGTGGCGATTGCTGTCATTGCACATGACTTTACCGATGGATTGAACACCGTAAACCTGATGTTACTCAACAAAAATAGGTCACGCAAAGCCTTCGCTTTTCTGCTGCTTGATGCCTTGGCACCGGTATTTGGGGCACTGAGTACGCTGTTATTCCACATTCCGGATAGCTGGCTGCCGATTTACCTCGGTTTCTTTGCAGGCTTCTTGCTGTATATTGGCGCTAGCGAAATCTTACCAGAAGCGCACAGTAAACATTCGTCGTACCAAACAATTGGCCTGACTATCATCGGTGTTGTTTTTATGTTTGTGGTCACGCGTTTCGTATAAGTAGTAGGAAGAAATAGAGTGACGTTAAAAACAAAGGCACGGTTACTGTGGAGCGTGGCAGCAGTTGTGACGGTCTGTGTGATCGTACAACATGCTATCGGTAAATCTACGCAAGTGTTGCCACCATCATCCGAGGTCACGTTGGGAGTAAGTACTGAGTGCGTGGGTAACATGTCGTCGCAATTGGTGCTGGTCAGCATTAGCAAGCGGCATATGTGGGTGTGCGAAAATGCAAAACAAGTCTATGATTCGGCGGTTGTCACGGGGATGCAGCAGCTTGCAGCTGATCTCACGCCACAAGGTACGTACCACGTCTATGCCAAGGAAACTAACACGGTGCTTGCTGGCTCGGATAGTACCGGCAAATGGAGTGACCGTGTGTCATATTGGCTACCATTTCTGGAGAATCAATATGGAACGTATGGCTTTCACGATGCAACTTGGCGGCCTAATACAGACTTTGGGAACATCAACCCGAACTCGTCAAAGGGTTCACATGGCTGTGTTGAATTACCGCTGGCTACCGCAAAATGGCTGTACAACTGGATGCGAGTTGGTACTACGGTCACAATAAAGCCATGACAGAAGCACGGGTTTGGGTGGTACAATAGAGTCAATGGGTGTAGATATTAAAATTGTCGATGAGGCTACCGATGCGCTGGTGGCTGGCATTAATCGCCTGCTGCCACAGCTAGTCAGTGAAGATCAAAAGACCACTCTCGCTGAATTAGAAGCAGTTATACGACATGAGGACGTTTACTTCTTTGTGGCGACGATTGGCGATAAGGTTGTTGGCACGGCCCAGCTCTCTGCCTACCCTCGGGCCTATGGATTAATGGCTTGGGTTGACGGGGTGATTGTCGATAGCGAAGTGCGCGGCAAGGGTATTGCGACAACGCTTATGCAGGCAGTACTTGCCCACGCGAAAACACTGGGCTTCAAGGAACTGAACTTAACCTCAGCCCCAAAACGTGAAGCCGCGAACTATTTATATGGCAAGCTTGGTTTTGAGCGATACGAGACGAATTATTACCGCTATACGTTTTAGCTAGTTATGCTCTGAAATTTCAATAGGGGTTATGTCTTTGGGCGATAGGCGGAAGAGCCCTTCGTCATGACGGCGTTGGTCGAAATAGTGGGCCATGAAGCCAACCGAACGCGAGAGTACAAACAAGGCATTGAAGGCTTCGATATCAACCAGTTGGGCTAGCTCTGCTTTGCTCAGACCTTCTGACTCGTGCAGCAAGTCGAGTAGTACTGCGGCAATGGCACCATCGACATTCAAAATGAGGTTGGCTTTCTTGGCTGTGGTTTCGGCTTCAACGCCGAGCGCAAAGTTAGTGTAGCTCCGCTTCGGCAAATTTTCGCTAAAAGCCAGCAGGCGTTGTACGCGAGGATCGGGTCTGTCGGCGCGATACTTACGGTGACCAATACCGGCTATGTATTGCTTGCGGGCTGCTAGTTCTTCCACTAATTCGGCTGGTATTACCGTGTGCTCTACGCCGTCAAACCAGGTTGCCGCTGCTTGATTGATGGCTCCGCCAAATCGTGGCCCAATGGTAAGCAGGCCGCTTGATAGCGCCGATACAAGATCACGTCCGGCACGGGCGGTAATCATGGTGTTTACTGCGCCAGAGACGTATGGGCCGTGGTCTACCAACAGCCGCAAGCAGAAATCAACGAATTCCTCTAGTTCTTGAGAGCGGGTTTGCTTGCCTAGGATCATCGAAATAACAATCTTGGCAAAAGAGTTTTCGTCGGCAAACTGTAATAATTCTTGTCCTAAAATCTGGACATCATTGTCTTTGTCGTGTGAGATGCCGTTAACGAACAAGCCAGATTCTTGACGAACGATTGTCTTGACGTCAACTTCGCTTGCTGCGTGGTCGTCTTTAGGCAGGGCTGCAATAGCTGCAATAAACTCACCGTAGGTTTTGCCAGCATGCACACCTGCGGCGTTGAGGGCTTCGGTTTTAGCAACAGCTGACTCGGCTTTTCTGCTAGCCATGGCCTTGGCATGTCCAAACTGCGGTGGTACAGCAAACAGATCCGATACGCTGCCGGCGATATATGCCAACACTGGTTTGGTAACTTTGCCAGACTTCACGAGTTCGGCAACAGCGTATTCATCTTCACCGCCGAGTTCGCCAAAGTAGGCAATGGCTTTGGTGTTTGGATCGGCCTCGGCTGCCAGCAGAACAGCTTCTGGTGTGAGTAGCGGAAAGCGTTCGCCGCCAAGTGCAACTGCAAATGATACGGCATGACCACTGGTGGCAACGCTGCGAATAATTTCGTTAACCATGCCTCCGGATGATGACACAACAGCCACCGAACCTGGTGCGAGCAAGCGTGATAGCTGCAGATGACGGGCCTCAATGCCACCGATGGCACTGAGCTTTACAATACCAGGGATAATAAAACCAACGCTCGCTGGACCAGAAAGCCAAACACCACGGCTTTCGGCGATGTGCTGGAGCTGGATGGCGTGACGCTCGGGAACACCTTCGGCAAAAATGCTGCCGCCGACCAAATTCGGCAAGGCTTCGATTGCTGCTTGCGTGTTTGCCAATACTCGTCGTCCGGAGGCGACATTGAGGATAAGGTTGGCCTGCTCGCGAAGAGATTCTGGAAGTTCCTGGGCGGTTGCGTACACCGGAATGACAACTTCGCGTTCACCATAAAAGTAGCGTTCAATGCTGCGGCCGTTGGCAATAATTGCCGCAATGCTTGGGCGCGCGTGGCCGGCCAAAAAATCAAAATCAAGCATTGATTGGATGATGCCCGGATGGCTGCCGATGCAAACAACGACCGGCTCTAATTTTCGTAGTGTGGCGATATCAAAATGGCTCATGCGGTTACTCCTAAATGTGCAAGTGCTGCACTGACACTGTCGGCCATTGGCAGTTCTGGCCCGTGGACTTCACCAAGTAGGCCATGTTTTTCGAGACAGGCTTGGATGAGTGCTAGGCCTTCAACTTCGTGTGGACCTCCGCGGCGGACAAATACTTTGACGCCTTGGCTAGCCAGCTTGTCGGCGTATGTATCGATTGCCCGGATGACGCCGCTAAAGGTTGTGCGCACATCGGTGAAGTTGGCAACACCGCCAGCAATCACCAATACTTTTTCTTTGGCTGAAGATTTGAGCAGGCTTAGTAGTAGTTGCTCGGTGTAGCCAAATGTTTCCGCTTCGGACGGGTTGCCGCTGTATTCGCCATAGTTGCCAAGTAACGTGCCGAAACCACGGTTATTAACTTCGTCGGCCACCACAATACTGGCACCACCGCCCGATAGCAGTAAAAAGATTGCACCGTCAGGGTTGATAACTTCGTAGCGTAGCGAAGCCCGACTGGTGGAAGCAAGCTCGGCGATAACTTTTTCTTCTGGTGTTTGGTTGCGAAAGGTTCGAAAATCAGCAGTCGTCCAATACTCGCGGGCCAAGTGTGCAGCTTCGCCGTCAACTTCTGCGGCTACATCGAGCAATAGTGGATTATCACCGTTGCTGACCAAAGGGTTGATCTCTAAAAACGAAGTGTAAGAATTATCGAATGTGTCGCGGATAGCCGTTAAAAAGTCTACGGGTACGGCAAGTTCGTGGGCTATGTGTTCGAGATTTTCGGGTGTTGCAACAAGCTGCTGCACGCTCTCGGCGGCATCTTCGATATCGATGCCGCCCTGCTTGCTGAAGGCTATGCTGGTGCCATCACGGTCGTGTGCGAATGCCAGGTAGTGCTCGGCAGCCGAATCGTGAGGGTGGAGTGGTTCGATCAAGCAGTAACGAAAGCCTCTGCTTGCCAATTCCTGTATGTCCTCAGCAAGCTGTGCTTTGCTGCGGTCGAGTTTTACCAGACCTTGCTTCATGCGCTTTTTTACGGCTTGGTCGACTTTGACCACGTAGCGACCATCATCAGCCAGGGCTGCAAGTTGAGTGTCTAGGGGCGCAGCCGTGTCGATAGAAACACCGTCGTAAGGTTTTGCTAGTGCACGTCCAAGTATGCTTTTAGCCCGAAATTCAGAAATTTTTTGTCTTGCCATATGTCTGTTCATTATACCTGATTACTGCCAAAAAATTGCCAATTCCTGTACTATAGTTTTATATGAAAAAACGAAGTACGTTCGCACTGCTAGCAATTATTATTGCTGGTTTGGTGATCTTTTTGTGGCAAAACCATACGCCGGCGTCAGAAGTTAACAACGGCTCAACTCCCCCTAAACAGAGTTTCAATAAGAAACAATATTCAACAACTGACCCAACAAGTATCTGGGTGGTAGTCAACAAGCAGCACCAGCTAAACCCCGTCGATTATGCGCCGAGCGATTTGGTCGTGCCAAACATCCCGCTTCGAGTGCCAGGTAACGAAAGCATGCAAGTCCGCAAAGTCACCGCCACGGCGCTTGAGCAAATGTTTGCCGCCGCCAAACAGCAGGGTATTGATTTGATGCTTTCCAGCGGCTACCGATCGTATGCCTACCAAGTGAGCCTGTATAACGGCTATGTGCAGACGCAAGGTCAAGCAACTGCCGATACCCAAAGCGCCCGACCCGGCTACAGTGAGCATCAAACCGGCTTTGCTGCCGACATCGAGCCAGTGAGCAAGGAATGCGAAGTTGACCCATGTTTTGGCACGACTCCTGAGGGCATTTGGCTAGCTGCAAACGCCTACAAATATGGCTTTATTATTCGCTACACCGCTGCCGATCAAAAAATTACCGGTTACGAAGCCGAACCATGGCATATCCGTTATGTGGGCACTGCGTTGTCGACCGAACTGCACAGCACGGGTGTACAGACACTTGAGCAGTTCTTTGGCATCAGCGGCGGCGCTGTTTACAAATAACAAGTGGTGTAGCGCTACTGTAGCTGTTTGGATGTAATCAAGGGAATCTGCAGACCGTCGGCGTTAAGCGTCGTGCTAAGGCGCTGCTTTTGGGCGGCGATGGTTGTATTGAGCTGCTGGGCATCAATCATCTGTTGTGTGGCGTCTTCTAACAAGTACATGTGCAAGTGATTACGGGCATTGGTGTCGTCGGCTTTGGCCTGGGCAGCCGTCCATTCGTAGTGCATATATGTTGGCAAGAAACCAACAATTGTAATAGCGTGCGACTTGGTGTCAAAATCCATCACTGGAATGCCATTAAACAGCGTTTCTGGTGGTTCCTGCGTGTTCAAGAAATTGCCGATACTGTACCAAACCAGCGTCTTATTATCACCAGAACCAGTTAACTGTTGGGTTGGTTGGAGTTCGTGCGAACCATGTCCCAAAATCAAATTTACCCCTTGATCGGCCAGGAATTGAGCATCCTGCGTTTGTTCGGCATTAACAGTAGTCGAATATTCTGTGCCCCAGCGCATACTCGCGATGATAATTTGCGCACCGTTGGCTTTTGCTTGGCTAATCTGCGATGCCGCAAACGCTTCACTAAACACGTTGACACCGTAGTTATTTTGGGCCGGCGCATCCTGATTTGAGTAGGTGGTGTATGCCAGATAAGCAAATTTCACCCCTTTTTCCGTAAAGTAATGCACGGTGTCGTGTTCGGCCTGCGAACGGTTTTCGCCAGCCATTGCCAGCATATTGGGAACTTTGGCCCATGCTGCAACCGAGTTATCAATATTGGCCTGCGTGAAGTCAAAGCTATGGTTTGATGCGGTGTTAACAAGGTTGCAGCCTAGCTGCCCCATATCTGTTACAAATTCGGTGGGCGAGTTAAACTTCGGGTAGCCGTAGATGCCCAAGCTCTCACCGCCGTTTAGGATTGGATCGTTGCAAAACCGGATGTCAGCTTGGTTGAATATTGGTTTAAAATCACTTACCAGAGGTAAATAATTATAGCTGCCATTGGCTTGTTTGGCCGCCGTATTCACAGAGTCGTGGGCAATCCAGTCGCCAGTGGCGATCAGGCGTATTTTGCCAGAGGCAGTGCTGCCGACGGCTGTTTGACCCGTTGATTTTGCTGACTTTGTATCACTACCAGAAAAAAGTTTCACGCCTATGATAACCACCACCACAATTGCCAACAAAATCAAGATTGGCTTGAGCGGTATCGAAGGCCTATTTCGTCGGTGTCTACCGTATTGCATGCTACGAGCTATTGTAGCAGACCAATCTGAGGTCACTCCGCTACAAACAAAGCGCATAAGTTTGCTAGAATAAAGCATATGACAGCTGCAGTTATTGTTTTGGGAATATTGGTACTAGTTTTACTGGTTGTTGTACTACGTCGCCCAGCGCCGCCTACGGTTGATACAAGTTCGACATTGCTGCTCAAAGAAGATTTATCGAAATTAAGTGACGATATTACGAAGCTAAAAGACGGTTTGCAATCACAACTGAGCGAACAGCTTGGTACCAGTAACAAACAAATGGCCGCGCAGCACGTTCAAAGCATCCGCACCATTCAGGAAATAACCAAACAGCTAACCGATATTGAGCGCACCAATAAAAGCGTTGGCGACGTAGCGTCGGAGCTAAAAATGCTACAAAACGTCCTCCAAAATCCCAAACAGCGTGGTGTGCTTGGCGAATTCTACCTGGAACAAATCCTCAAGAACGTGCTGCCACCAGGTAGCTTTGAACTACAGTACAAACTTGGCGAAGGCTTAATTGTTGATGCTGTCGTGAAGCTTGATGACAAGGTATTGCCCATCGACAGCAAGTTTTCTTTGGAAAACTACAACCGTCTAATTGACGCCAAAGAAGCCGAGCGACCGATGTTAGAGCGCGCGTTCAAAGAAGATTTAAAAAAGCGCATCGAAGAAACGTCCAAATATATTAAACCAGGCAAGGGTACGCTGGATCAGGCATTAATGTTCATCCCTAGCGAAGCAATTTATTACGACTTGCTGGCAAACAGAGTCGGTCTTACCAACATTTCTGGCCGCAATCTGTTGCAGTATGCTGCGGCCGATAAAAAGGTGACGATCGTGGGGCCAAGTACACTATCGGCAATGTTGCAGACAATTGTCCAGGGCCTGCGTTCCATGGAAATCCATAAAGACACAGAGAAAATCCGTCAAAATATAGAGCAGCTCAGCAAGCACCTGGTTGCGCATAATGGCTACATGCAGAAACTTGGCAACAGTTTAGGGACGACGGTTGGTCACTTTAACACCACTTACAAAGAACTTGGCAAAATTGATAAAGATATTGTCAAAATCACCAATGTTGAAGCCTCAGTTGAGCCGATGGCCTTAGAGCGCCCGACGATCGAAGACTAAGTTTTATGCACTTGGCGGCGATCTTTGCGGTTTTATCGGGTATTGTCGTTATCATCGGTGGTCCGCCGTATCTGTACGATATCTTGAAGGGCCGGACAAAGCCCGAACGCACGACCTGGTTTATTTGGACGGTGTTAGGTTCCATTGCGTTTGTCACACAAGTGCAGCTTGGTGCGCATTGGTCACTACTGTTTGCCGGACTGAACGTAGCGGGTAATCTGGCCGTATTTTTATTATCCATAAAGTTTGGTGTTGGTGGCTGGAAGCGGATTGATATCGCTGCGCTGCTTATCGCTTGCGTGGGTTTGGTGTTATCATTTGTGACTCGCTCGCCGCTGGTGGCATTATGGGGCGTCATTGTGGCTGATGCTGCGGGCACCGTGCCAACCTTGTACAAAACTTATTTGATGCCTAAAAGTGAAACGACTATTACGTGGCTCGCATTGGGTACATCATCGCTACTCGCAATCTTTTCGGTGGGTTCTTGGAAGTTTTCATTGCTGCTGTATCCGGTGTACATAACACTTTCCAATTACATCGTTGTGGCGGCGCAGATAGCTGGCACGCCTCGCAAGGCCCGCAAACGGACTATTTCTTTTTTAGCAGGTCGATAATCAGGGCTGCCGTCCACGAAAAGTCATCGGCGCCCGCCGACTCGCCAGTGAGCGGATCAAAATACTCCGAAAAACCACCTGCGCTGACCATTTCTAAGGTGCTTTCGGTTAAGGCATCGGCGTGCACGGTAAAGCCATAACGTCGTAAGCCATCAATGATCAGCCAGTTGGTGTTGACCCAGGTTGGACCTTGCCAGTAGCGCTTGGCGTGAAACCAAGGTGATTCTGTCGGTACACTTGGTACCGGAAATGCCGTGCCAAACAGGTGTTCGTTTTCCAGCAAGCGCACAATCAACTCGGCTCTTTCTTGACTGATGCAGCCGGCATACAGGGGCAAGAGTGCCGCAATAGAAGGCTCTTTGAGCAGATTGTGGGTTATAAAATCACGCGAAAAATACTGACTGCCATACGGGTCCCACAGTTCTTCGAAGGTTTTTCTAGTTTTATGGATTGAAGTGAGGAGATCTTGCGGCACGTCTTCGCGAATGGTTTTGGCAATTTCCACAAGGTGTTCGTTGGCACGAATCAAGATGCTATTGAACGACAGATCTTCAACCGCAAACAGTGAATGATCAAGAATTTTATCAATATTGTAGGCTTTACGGCGTAGTCGGCGCTGAGCGTCAAAGAGTGCAAGAATATCCAGGGTAGAGAAGCGCTCATCAAGCGGCACGCTATGCCCGTCACGTCGGAACAAGCCAACAAAGTTAATCAGATGTAGTTTTTGTATCAGGCGAATCCAGGCCGGCAAGAGGTGTTCGCGAAGGTTTGCACTCCAAGGTGGCGTATTATCTAGGCCAGCTTCCCAGGGGTGAATCAAGAGTGCCAAGCCTTCTTTATGGGGATCGCGGTCTTCGTAAATCCATTGATGGTAGGCTAGCAGTGATGGCCAGATGGATTTGTACCACTGGCGGCGTTCGGCGGCGGATAGCTGCGCGCCAATCTGTATAACTGCTTCGGCGAGCATTGGTGGTTGGGTAATGCCACTAGTGGCGACTTCGTCTGGTGCAAGTGGGCTGACCCAGCTGCGCCAGGCGTCACGGTCCGGTCGATAACGGTTTTCGCCCCGAAAAATAATGTTTGGCAGCATGCCATTATGCCACTGACCATGCAGCAAGCTCATGACTTCCATCTTGGCTCGCTCGATATCCAGATGACGCAGTCCAATCGCCACAAAACAACTATCCCACAACCATTGATGCGGATATAAGTTTGGTGCGGGCATGGTGTAATTGCCACGATCATTCTGTTTCAACACTGTCACGGCTCGCGACAACAGATCCATGGTGTCAAATGGTGCTTGTGCGGGCAGATTAGTTTCATCTTGCATACGCTTTAGTATAGCGCAGAAAACCAGATAAAATTTCTACTAATGATCCAAAAGCTTGGCTTATAAACTAGCTTTGATTTCGGCAGCTAGTTCGGGGTTCCACATGGCACCCGTGGCCGATTGGACTGCATTCGCGCCGGCAGCAATGTACTCTTGATAGTCGGCCGGTGTCATTACGCCGCCAACACCAATAATTTCGTAGCTGTAGCCGTTCTTTTTACGCAATGTGTCGAGGCGTTTAACCATATCAAGTCCGGCCCATTTGATTCCTGCACCACAGCAACCGCTCTTTAATCGGCCCTCACCAGGAAGCAATTGATCGCCGGCTTCATCAACAACGGGGGCGGAGATAGTGTTGATGGCACAGATAGCGTCCAGGTATGGTGCGGCATCTTTGATGATTTCTTCGAGCAGTGTCTGTTGTTCAGGTGAATAGTATCCAACTTTGGCAATAAGTGGCAAGCTACCGATCTTTTGCTTAGCTTTTTTACAGATCTCTACGACGGCATCATGGGTGTAGCAAATCACGCCTTCGGAAGCCACGTTCGGGCAGGATAAGTTAACTTCCACCGCATCAACACCGCTACTTGCAGCCAGCTCTGCGGCTTCCGCAAAATCATTGTAGTAGTCGTCTGGACTAAATCCTTCTTTGATCGTGCCTACGACGCTAGCAATGAGCATTTGACCTTTGCCGCGGCCAGCAACCGCTTGTTTAAGGTCATCGACCCAAAACTGTGGGCCGCGGGAAGGATTGCCGAATGAATTAGTTATAGTTAGCTTATCGGCGGAAACCGTGGTGGTTGTGCGACCAACTTGTGGCTGGGCGGCTTTCTCTAGGGTAAGGTCACCATCGACGTCGAGGTAAACAACATTTGGAAAATCATTGCATGGGAATGGCACGCTGCGCTGGGTTTTGTAGGTCACCACATCAAAGCCGCGCGCAAAGGCGTAGTTTGTATGTTTACTCGTTGGCAATGGACCAGCAGGAATACCGAATGGCGCGTAGACTTTTTCGCCAAGAAATGTCCATGAAGGCTCGTCATCGTTTTGGTAAGGTGCTGCGCTGCCATCCGCCGGGAAGGGGCCATGATCAAAATTATCGTCAAAAGTTTTAGTTGGATCGTAAAGTGCTATTTGTCCAGAATTTGGCATAAGATGGCTCCCTCTTTTAGTCGCTACCTGCTATAGTAGATGAAAACGAGGCAAGTTACCATGGATTTTACGACAAAATTGGCTGCCGCCTGGGCAAAAAATAATTCGCTGCTCTGTGTTGGTCTTGATCCGGATATCGAGAAATTGCCAGCTTTTATAAAGAATCAAGATGAACCATTCTTTGCATTCAATAAAGCTATTATTGACGCCACGGCTGATTCGGTTTGTGCATTTAAGCCAAACGTTGCCTTTTATGAAGCGCTCGGCACTAGTGGCATTGAACAGCTCAAAAAAACTAGTAGCTATATTCACGAAACGTATCCTGACATCCCTGTTATTCTTGATGCCAAACGTGCCGATATTGGCAATACAAACGATGCCTATGTGACACACATTTTTGACTATTTGGCCATGGATGCCGTTACCTTGCACCCCTATTTGGGTGGTGAGGCGCTACAACCGTTTTTGGCGCGCAAGGACAAGGGCTGTATTGTGCTCTGTCGGACCTCTAACCCAGGTGCAGGCGAACTTCAGGATTTATTGGTCGATGGTAAGCCACTATACGAGCACGTCGCACGACAGGTTGCGGAGACCTGGAACCTCCAAGGAAACTGCCAGTTGGTGGTCGGAGCAACCTATCCTGCAGAAATGAAGGCGATTCGCCAGATTGTTGGTGACGATATGGCCTTTTTAGTGCCAGGTATAGGTGCGCAGGGTGGCGATGTCGAACAAGCTGTCAAGGCAGGGGTTACTTCGAAGGGTGACGGTTTAATTATCAATTCCGCTAGGGGCATTATTTACGCCTCAAATGGTGAAGATTTTGCCGAAGCTGCCCGTGCTGAGGCCCTGAAATTACGAGACGAAATTAATAAGTATCGCTAAGTCCTAAGTAGGAGACAAGACCATGAACGAAGCAGAAGTCCGCAAAGCACTCGAAGCAAAAGGCTGTCTATACACCGGTCACTTTATTGGCGTCAGCACCAAGCACCTAGCCGGTTACTGCAACATTGATCCACTGATGCCAAACGTAAAACTAGTTGGCGAGCTTATTAAGCTGATTGTTGATAATTTCCGTGACGACGGTGTCGAGACGGTTGCCTCACCAGCCGTTGGTGCGATCCCGTTCGCTCACTGGGGTGCACAACATCTTATGGTTGGCAGTGATAAAGAAATTTTAGGTGTGTGGGCCGATAAAGTCTCCGGCGCCGAACCAAGAGAATTCATCTTTGAACGCGAAGGCTTCGCGAAAGCTGTCAAAGGCAAAAAAGTGCTGATTGTCGAAGATATGATCAACCAGATGACCTCTATTAAAGCGATGATTAAGACCGTTCGTGACGCCGGTGGTACGGTAGTTGGTGTCGGATCCGTGGCTGCAAACAAAGGTGTCAGTGCCGAAGCCTTGGACGTGCCAAAATTCGTCAAACTATGTAGCGTTGAATACGAAGTTTGGGCCGCCGAAGATTGTCCTGTTAATGGCTTATGTGCACAGGGAGTTCCCATCGTGGAAGACATTGGCCATGGTGACGACTACAAAAAACGTCACCCTGACTATAGCGGTGGCTACATCAAGCTGTTAAGTGATTAATTTTCCCAGGGAAATACAGGTAATTTATCTCGTATTTCTAAGTAAAAGTCGGGTACAATAAGTCCCCCTGGTTTGCAATACATGGCTGCAGTCAGCACAGTTGCGCCGCGTGTTTCCAGATATTGCTTACTGGTGGCTAAATTGGTGCCTGTTTCAAGCGTGTCCTCAACCAACACAACTGTCTGGCCAGTAAGGTCATCAAGAATGTCGGTCGTTAGCTGCCTCGTTGCTTTATTAATGCTAAGACAATACAACTGCTTGACGCCAAGGTGGTTACATAGAAGTCGGCCTGGTATCATACCGCCACGCACAACACAGACGATAGCATCCGGTTTTTCTGAGATTTTATTTGCCAAAGTTGCTAGAGCTTGTTCAAACTCTTGCCAGTCCATGATTAGAGCTGGTTTTGGCCGCCAAAGAGGGCGGAGACGGAGCTTTGTTCGTAGATGGCGCGGATGGCGTCACCAAGAAGAGGAGCGATCGATACAACTTCGAGTTTTGCAGAACGGTGCTTAGGCAGTGGGACGGTGTCGGTGATAAAAAGTTTCTTGAACGCTGAGTCGTCAATGCGTTCCATGGCTGGGTGCGATAATACCCCATGGGTGGCCACGCCGTAGACTTGCTTGGCGCCTTTTTCCATCAACAGGTCTGCGGCCGCACAGAGCGTACCGGCCGTATCGATCATATCGTCGATGACGATACAGGTCTTGTTCTCGACTTCGCCCATTAGATAGCGTGCTTCGACGGTATTGTGCTCGCTGGTTGAACGGTGCTTGTGGATAATCGCCATGCCGCAGTTCAGGTCGCTACTAAAACGCTCGGCACTCTTGCCGCGTCCGGCATCTGGCGAGACAATTACGAAATCTTCGTCTTTAAGCTCTGCCTGGAATTGTTTTACTAACGTTGGCCGGGCAATTAAATGGTCGAATGGCCCGTTAAAGAAACCTTGGATTTGGCCTGCGTGTAAGTCAACGCTCATTATGCGGTCAGCGCCAGCCGCAGCAAACAAATCTACCACTAGCCGGCCGGTAATTGGTTCACGTCCGCCTGCTTTGCGGTCTTGCCGCGCGTAGCCCAAAAAAGGGCAGATAGCTGTAATTGATGCCGCAGAAGAGCGCTTGGCGGCATCGATCATGATGGCCTGCTCCAGGATTGAATCGTTAATGCTGCCTCCGGCATCGCTTTCGCTATGGGCCTGCAGAATAAACACATCATTGCCGCGGATCGATTCGTTGAGCCGGAAACTGATTTCACCATTGGCGAAATTGCTAAGGCTGACGTCGCACAGCTGGATCCCCAGATACTCGGCAATGTCTTCCGCCAGTTTCGGATGAGAACGTCCAGTTAATAGTTTCAACTCTCGCATTACCCACTAGTGTAGCGAATTCGTATAAAAATACTAGACCCTATGTAATTGGGCCTGCTTTTGGTTAGCGGTAGTTCGTAAAACTGAGCGGGAAGTCAAAATCTTGGGTACGTAGTAGCTGCATAACAGATTGTAGGTCGTCCTTGCTGTTGCTGGTGATGCGCACTTCGTCGCCCTGAATCTGGGCTTTTACTTTTGGAAACTGTTCACGGAGCAAGGCGGTGATTTTTTTGGCTTTTTCTTGGTCTAGCCCTTGTTTGAATGGTACTTCTTTGCTGGCTTTTAGATTGCTTTCGGTGATTTCTTTTGACGTGTCGAGTACTTTTTGGCTTTGCTCGCGGGCGGCCAGTTTTTTACGGACAATGTCGAGGATGGCATCAATTTGCCATTCACCGGCACCAATAATTTTAAAGCCGGTTTTATCGGTGAGCCACTCAATATCGGCAGGAGTGCCTTTGAAGTCGTAGCGTGAACCTAGCTCGCGCAGGGATTGGTCAAAGACGTTGTTCATCTCGGCTTTGTCGAAATCGCTTACTACATCAAAAGAAAAATTAGCCATGCACCTATTATAACAGATTGAATGGATAGCACTTACGGCCTTACTGATTGAGCAAGCTATTCTCGCGTACCGGATACTGATTGTACTTGCAAGGTTACTATAAAAGTAGTATAATAGTACTAAATAAGGAGTCAACTGATTGCTATGGATGCAGAAAAACGAGTACAGGCATTTACCCCCGAAGAAACTTTAGAGCTCGCAGCTGCATTGCCATCTGATGTTATTCGGGCTGAAGCGCTACGTCGTGGCATTGAACTACCCATTGCCGCTGGTGTGATGGCCGTGGATGGCACGATACAAGACACCGAGCAGAGTGTGGACACTTTCCTGCGAGTTGACAAAGATGTGGTTGAAACAGCTCCTGACACCAAAGAATCCCTCCGTGAACAATTTACTTCGGCATATGTCGGCTATCTAGACGTCACTAAAATTTTGAATGAAGGCCGCAAGACCGAAGACCAAGTAGAAGTGGCAGATGCAGAAACCGTTGCCAACGAACTTGAAGTCTGGCTCACAGATGAAAGGCTTGCCTATGTGGCTGCCGTTCAGGAAGCCGACTCGAGTGTTCGCTTTACACTTGTTGCAACTGCTAACGTGGTTGCTAGTGCCGACGAAGTTATCGAACTCAATCGCAAGTGCGGTGATGGTCAGCCAGGCGTAGGGATGTTTGACGTGATGCTCTCTGACACTTTCAGGAAGTATAAGTCAGAAGAAGTTTCCGGCACCAACCCTGCAAACGGCAATAGCGTTCAGTTCAAACTGGTTCCCACCAAGTCTGACCCAGAGATGTACGGCACCGTTGCATTCCAAAAAGCAAAGCTAGCTGACGTGCAAGCAGATTACCCATTCCTGGACGATACGAGTCCATTAGAAGACGCTGCGCATAACTTTACCCTTGCTCAAGACGACAAACTTGTCGGCCCTCGTGGATTTGAGGCAACCTATCATCGTAACATCAAGGTGACGCCAGAGCCCGTCGGTGGGCAGTTGAAGGTGCCGGCATCGGATGTGTTCATCGGTCAGCCACTTGTGCTCGTTTCGAAGGTTGGCGATGACAAGCCTGGTCGCGTCTCGGTGGGGTAAAAACTTAAGTTTTTCTTCTTTTCTTGTTCCTCTTTCTCCCTTTTTGTTCCCATCACGTGGTAAAATAACTACATGACAAAGCAAAGCTACACCGTAATCTATGAATCTGACCCAGAGGGTGGTTTCGTGGCAAGTATCCCCGCCTTGCCAGGCTGTCTCAGCCAAGGTGATACACTTGAGGAAGCTCAGCGTAATATCACTGAAGCCGTCGAACTCTATCTCGAAACACTGCAAGATGAGCACGAGCTTGTTCCAACAGAGCACAACATCTTTCAAGGTAGAATAGAGGTCGCTTTCTAGATGCTCAACCAGTTGCCCAGCTTATCACCCCAAAAAGTGGTGCGGGTACTGAAAAAATGTGGGTTCGTTGAACTTCGTCAGAAAGGCAGTCATCTTATTCTGTACAACGAGGCAACCAAGCATCGAGTTACGATCCCTATGCATAAAGGCAAGGATATCAAGAAACAGTTGCTCCGAAAGATTATTGAGCAAGAGGCCGAGCTGACTATTAATGAATTCGTAGCCCTTTTATGATAGTTGTATGCTACGTAGCGTACTCGATAATTAAAAGTGTATCTAGCACTGCAATAGAACAGAGTGCTATCGCTTGGCGGCTGCCTCTGGTACAATTTTAAGCAATATGAACTACCAGTATCCGAAAATCGCCGAAGCAGCCGAATTGCTCAAGGCCCGTGCAGCTAGCCTAGAAAATAAGGCCGACATCTTAAAAGCTGTTGAACTGCGGGCGCTGTACGGTGAAATTGCAACCTTGCCAGTCGACGAGCGTGCAAATTTCGGTAAAGAAATCAATACGCTTAAAGCCGAACTTGAACAACTAGTCGCAGCCAGCCAAAATGAAGCAGAGGCCCTGCCGCCCATCGACATCACGGCCCCATTCGACACTAATGTTGCTGCAGACAAACGGCCGAAGTTACTACCCAGCGAAGCTGGCAGTATCCACCCGCTGATGCAAGAGCTAGAAACCGTGCTAGACATCTTTTACCGCATGGGCTTCACGGCCATTGAGTCGCGCGAACTTGACGACGAATACCACATGTTTAGTAGCCTGAATTTCCCCGATGGCCACCCGGCCCGCGATGAATTCGACACCTTTATGACCGTCCAGCAAGACCACAATGGCCACCCACTGATTGCCCCCGCCCATACCAGTATCATGCAAAACCGCATGCTCAGAGCACATGCCGACAATTTAGCGAAGGGCGAGCCAATTGCTGTGGTCATTCCTGGCCGAGTATTTCGCAATGAAGACCTCGATGCCCGCCACGAGCATACCTTTTACCAATTCGAGGGCTTGTATGTCGACAAAGGTGTTAATGCGGGCAACTTACTGGCCACCTTCAAGACCTTCTTGAGCGAATATTACCAGCAAGACATCGAAATCAAGTCACAGCCGTTCTACTTTCCGTTCACCGAACCAAGCTTTGAGCTAGCCTTGAGTTGTCCGTTCTGTCAGAAGAAAGGCTGTAACATTTGTAGCCAAAGCGGTTGGATTGAACTACTCGGCATGGGCATGATCCACCCCAATGTACTACGTGAAGGCGGCGTTGATCCCGAAGTTTACACTGGCTTTGCGTGGGGCTGTGGCCTAGACCGTCTAGTCATGATGAAGTACGGCATCGAAGACGTCCGTCACTTCGAATCCGCCCGTCTAGACTTCTTGAGGCAGTTTGTATGATCAAGTTCAAGGATCGCATGAGTAGTGAAAGGCCAACCGTGTATGCCTTCATCGACAGTCAGAACTTGAACTTGGGTGTTCGTTCACTTGGCTGGAAGATCGACTACAAAAAATTTAGGTTGTATCTGAAAAATAAATATAACGTCGAACAGGCGTTTATGTTTATTGGCCTGGTCGCCAATAATCAGAAACTTTATACGGAACTGCAAAAAGCAGGCTTCATTTTGATTTTCAAGCCGACGGTGCGGTATTTCGAAAATGGTAAGGAAACGGTGAAAGGGAATGTTGATGCTGAGTTGGTTCTACATGCCGCCGCAATCCAATATTCGAACTATGACAAGGCAATTATTATCAGTGGTGACGGTGACTTTGCCTGCTTGGTTGAGTTTCTGCTCGATAGAGGTAAACTCTTAAAGCTGTTGACGCCGAATCAAAGATACTCAAAGTTGCTAGCCCAGTTTGATGCCTATATCGTATGTATTGATAAGTTTGTGCAGTCGTTCGGGTTTCGGGCTAGTAGTAGCGCCAATAAAAAAGACCAGGACTGGCGGTCGGTCGAAACCTTAGGCTCCCCTGGTCATGGTGATGCTAAAATAGTAACAAAACAGAGGCCAAATGTCAAGTATAAGGATAAAAATGAGTAAATACGATTATTTCTTAGCTGGCCGTTGGCGCAACCGTGATGCGATCAATGAAATCGCCAAACAAATCCGTGCTGCAGGCAAAACCGTCCATAGTTTTACGGATAATGGCTACGAGGGCGACGCAATTATGTTTGACCCAAGCCCGGACGCTGACCCTGAGGCTATGATTGCTGCCACCGAAAACCTCGCCGATTGGCAAACTAATCCTACCTTCCGCAAAATTTTCGAGGCCGACATGCAAGCCCAGCGTGATGCTGCTGCCTTTATCCTGGTTTTTCCGGCTGGCTTAGCGGCACACATGGAGTTTGGTGCTGCGTACGGTATGGGCAAGCCTTGTTATGGCATTGGTATCTTGGAAAAAACCGAAACTCTTTATCTTATGTTCGACGAACTGTATCCTGATGTGCAGGCATTTATTGGCGCACAGATTGGAGTAAATGTATGAAACTGAGCGTCAATAGCATACAAGGCTTTAACAAGCTTTATGGCACAACGGGCGATGTTGCCGCTGATGGTATCGATAAGCTAGTTGAAAAAATTGGCGCGCAGCTTGGTGCAGTCGAAGAAGTCGTTGATTTCGGCAGTAAATACAAAGACGTGGTGGTTGCCAAGGTTGTTAGCTGTCGCAAGCACGAAAACTCCGATCACTTGAGCATTTGTACTATCGATGATGGTGGTGTGGTGGCCGATGTTGCGCGCGACCAGGACAGTTACGTGCAAGTGGTGTGCGGTGCGCCAAACGTGCGCGAAGGCATCACTGTTGCCTGGTTGCCGCCTGGCTCAACGGTGCCCGAAAGTGCTGGCAAGGAACCGTTTGTGCTGTTGGCACGTGCTATTCGTGGCGAGATCAGCAACGGTATGTTGGCGAGCATTCGAGAACTGGCTTTGGGTGATGATCACGCAGGGATTCTTGAAATTGCCGATGACATCAAGCCGGGCACATTATTTGCCGATTACTACAATCTGCAAGACGACAAAGTGATTGATATCGAGAACAAGATGTTCACACATCGCCCTGATTGCTTTGGTTTCTTGGGTGTGTCGCGGGAGCTTGCGGGCATCCAGGGCATGGCGTTTAAAAGCCCCGATTGGTACCAGCTAAGTCCAGAGTTCCCTACAATTGAGGCCGATGAACTATCCCTGACGGTACATAACGAAATACCAGAACTCGTGCCGCGCTTTACGGCAATTACCATGAGTAACATCACCGTTGGCCCAAGTCCGCTGTGGCTGGTCATTGAACTTACAAAAGTTGGCCTGCGCTCCATTAATAATATCGTTGATTACACCAACTTCTTTATGTTAGAAACTGGTCAGCCATTACATGCTTACGATTACGACAAGGTCAAAGCTCTAGACGGCGGTGACGCTGCCCATATCGTGGTGCGCTATCCACGCGACAATGAGCGTATTGAACTGCTCAACGGCAAAGTAATCAATCCGCGTCAAGAAGCCATTATGATTGCTACCCAAACCCAGCCAATCGGCATTGCCGGTGTAATGGGCGGCGCTTCTACCGAAACCGACGAACATACCAAAAACATCATTTTGGAATCGGCCAATTTTGATATGTACTCAGTTCGTCGTACCGGCATGGCACATGGCCTGTTCACCGATGCGCTCACACGTTTTAACAAGGGTCAGAGCCCGTTGCAGAACTTAGCGGTGCTTGCCAAAGTCGTCGATGAAATCCGTCAATTTGCTGGTGGTAAGGTTACTTCGGCGGTGATCGACAACAATAACTTGCCCGCGGCGGTCATGGAGCGTGCTTCGCTTCATCCAGCTATTCCAATCACCGTTGATTTCATTAATGAGCGACTTGGCAGTAGTTTGTCGGCCGATCAAATAAAAGTCTTGCTCGAAAATGTTGAGTGCACGGTGGCTGTTGATGGCGACAAGCTCGATGTTGCTGCACCGTTCTGGCGCACGGATATCGAAACGCGTGAAGACGTGGTTGAAGAAGTCGGCCGTTTGGACGGCTTCGATAAATTACCGCTAGTATTGCCCAAGCGAACAATTACTCCCGCGAAAAAGGACAATCTGTTCGAATCAAAAAGAAAGATTCGCCAGGCGCTTAGCAAAGCTGGTGCCAATGAGGTGCTAACGTATAGCTTTGTGCACGGTAATTTGTTTGAGAAAGTTGGCCAGGATAAGTCGCAAGCCTTTGAGCTAAGCAATGCCTTGAGTCCGGATTTGCAATATTACCGTTTGAGCTTAACGCCAAGTCTGCTCGAAAAAGTTCATCCAAATGTTAAAGCTGGCTACGATGAATTTGCGCTGTTTGAGATCGGAACCGTCCATGGTAAGGCCGAAACAGATGAGCAGGGATTGCCCAAGGAGTTTGGGCGGATTGCGTTAGTGTGGGCTGCAGGACCCAAGGTGGTGGCACACAAATACGAGGGCGCACCGTTTTATGAAGCCCGAAAGTTTGTCGTTGATCTGTTAAGCGACCATATTACATTGCAAAAACTTCGTTTTGTACCACTGGTGGTGGCTGACTATGCCGGCCATGAACTTTTCCAGCAAATGCTTGCACCTTATGAACCAGACCGTTCGGCCGTGCTGTACGATGGCGAGCGGCTTATTGGCGTTGTTGGGGAGTACAAGCGGAGCGTTGCAAAAAGCTTGAAGCTGCCGGATTATTGCGCTGGTTTTGAGCTTTTTCTGTCAGCCTTCAACAGCAGCAAGGGCAGTAGCTATGTGGCTTTGCCGCGCTTCCCGAAAGTTTCCCAAGACATTACGTTTAAGGTGCCTGTTAACTTGCCATATCAGGAGTTATATAACTTGGTGTGGGATGAACTTGGCAAGGCACAGCCAGAGCGAACATTCCCAAGTCTCAGCACTGTAGGTATTTATCAGCGCGACGATGATACTGCCCACAAACAAGTAACATTCCACCTATCAATTGCCAGCTACGAAAAAACCTTGACCGGTACCGAGGTCTCCAAACTGTTTAAAACTATCGCACTTGTTGCCAAAGACAAATTTGGCGCCAAGTGGGTGTAAGCATGTTAGCCAGCCTCGACCTTGACGATGCTACGATCACGATCGAGTATCAGCTAGCGCCGCGAATGGTGGTGTTTAGCCATGGCTTTGGTGTTACGCGTGCCGGACGTGGCTTGTTTACTGATATTGCTAAGGCCTTGCCAGCCGGTGTGGGCTATGTTTTGTTCGACTACAACGAAGTGGATGAAGCCTCGGCGACGGTGCGTGCAACCAGCTTCAGCGATCAAGTACGACGGCTACAGGCTGTCTTGGACTGGACGCGCCAGCAGACGGGTGTACAGCAGCTAGACATCATTGCCCACTCAATGGGCTGCTTGGTCGTTGCCGAATTATCACCCGAAAACATCGGCAGCATACTGCTACTTGCACCACCTACCAACGCCGCAGCTGGCAAGCGCCGCGAGCGCTACACCAACGTTGCCGGTGTTAAATTCACAAACAACGCCTGGCACATTCCACGGCGTGACGGCACCACAACCATTGTGCCCGAAACTTTTTTTACGGAACTTGAACAAGTTGACGCCGAAGGTGAACTGATAAAGCTGGCATTATTTCGACCCTACATGCTAATTATTGCCGAAGCAGACGATGTGCTGGATGACGCCGATTACACCGAGCTGATGGTTATGGCCGATGTTACCTCGCTAGGTATTGAAGCTGCCGACCATAACTTTACAGGCGCGGCTCGTCAAAAACTCGTTGCATTAATTAACCAACAATTACAAAGAATGCTATAGCACGCCCATCGCGGTCAAGTTGTAAAGTCCGACCTCGGCGTAATCAACAGTGAGGGTACCGGGCTGTGCTTGCAGGTAGACCGTCAGTGCCGTAGTGCCAGCCGATACGACGAACTCCTGGTAGTACTGGCCGAATCCCCACGCCGATGTGCCGTCACTCAGAAAGTTGATCGGGACGCCCGATGGGGTCGCAACTACCTTCACGGCGGGGGCCATCCCGCCAGCGGTCCGCACCTTCGCCATAATTGCCAGCTTGTCGCCTACTGCGAACTTGCCCGCGCCAGCGTTGACCGCCTGCTGCAGCGCGTCACTTGTGTTGCGTCCGTTGTAGTCGGTGAATCGGATCACCGAGCCCAGAGCCGCGGCGTCTGCGACCTGTGATGCGTGCTCAGGTCCGCCCGCGTTCCATGCCCAGCCGGTCGGGTATGAAGTGCCGTTGACTGATGCCGGTGGTTGTGTCGTCGGAACCTTGGTTCCTGCGTCGGTGTAGGACAGGGTTGTCGTCGTGTCCAGGAACACTTCGGCCCCGCTACTGGTACTACGAAAGATCCGGTATTGCCGAGCACCCGGACCGTTGTTATTAGTAATATTGATAACTGACTGCTGGCCGGATGTGATCGTCACGCTGATCTCGTTGCTAGCCGTTGTCGAACCCACGAAGTCGAGATAGGTGACCACGTAGAAATAAGTGCCAGGTGCAAGGCTTCCACCCGATGAAATGGTGGCTCCAGCGGCGATTGTCGGCGCAACCTTTGATGTGCTCCATGTCGTGAACAGGGAGTTGCTGAGCAGGTTGTTCGGGTCGGCGTACCACTGCGGCGTGACGCACGCCGCAGGTGGGAGCAGTGAAGTGATCTGATTGACGAGTGCCTGCCCGATGGCGGTTTGCCCCATTGCAGTCGGGTGGATGTTGTCGGTCGAATAGCCAGCACGGTAACCACCCGTGGTGGGATCCGTCGCGGCCCGGTACACGTCGAGGCAGATGTACCCATTCTTGGCGGCGTAGCGCCTGATCCACGAGTTCGTCTGGCTAATGCCCGTCTGGATCGTAGTGGTTGCTCCGGTCTGAGGGAACATTGTTGTCAAGATCGGGATTTTGCCAAGAGCGAGAATCTTCTGTACCACGCCGATGAAGCTGGCCGTCCAGGTCGCGAAGTTCGTAATGCCCGCGTCGTGCGCACCTGTGTTGAACAGGATGCAGTCGATGTTCGCCGTGTTGGGCGTGACGAGGGTGTCAAAGTTGGCGAGCAGGTAGGCGGTGTTCTGGCCTGGCTGTCCAGCGTTGTAGGAGTGCAGCACCTGTCCGCCGGACAGCAGCGCCAGCTGGACGCAAAAGCTTCCCAGCCAGTAAGACTGCGCGCTGGAAGTGTCAACACCACCAGCGACGATGGAGTCGCCATAGAACAGCCAGCGCGGGCCAGGACGCCCGAGTGGAAGGCGGGCATACCGGACATCGCCCTGAGCTTTTGATAATGCCGGTGGATCAAGTAGCCCCATGATATGCCTTCTCAGTTTTGTTAGTGAGAGCCTGGCAGCGAGACGTGTGCAATTTTATGCCCTTACAAACACAAAGCTCGCCGCTAGGCGGAACCCGGAGGTCCCCATAACCGTTTCCAGTCATGACTCAACCAAGAATAACCTAAACGACGAGCGTTCTATCTTGGTTGAGATTTGATAACCATGCCTTTCGGACGAATCCTACTCAGGTTAGGTCATTGCTAAATTGTAATGGCGCCTAATCATAGACGTTAGCATAATATAACCATAGAGGGCAGGTTTTTTGCAAGTGAGATATGTTCAAAACTTACTTAAGGCGATTACTTTGCGGCTAACCTGATGGTACACTAGAGCTTATGAAGAGTATTTGGCGGATTGTTCGCTTTACCCGTAGTTTGCGGCGCTACTATATTGCCATTTCTATTATGACCATTTTGCTGGCGGCCATGAGCCAGCTAGTGCCATTGCTTACCAAAGGTGCAATCGACCAGATTACCAAAGGTTTGCAGGGTGGCCATACCAATGTGGGCTTGGTTGCGCTGTATGCGTTTGGCATTTTTCTGACCGATCTGGGACAAACCTTCTTTAGTAACATCGGCGGCTACTGGGGTGACATACTGGCCATTAAGCTTAAACAATACATGAGTAGCAAATACTATGAGCATCTGCTGCGTTTGCCGCAGCGTTATTACGATACAGAGTTAACAGGCAAGATCATTAACCGTATGAATCGCGGCATCCAAGACATCGGCGACTTCGTGCAGATGTTTAGTAACAACTTCTTGCAGTTTATTTTTAGCACCATTTTCACCTTGCTCATCGTGGCACATTATTCTTGGCCCGTTGCGCTCATGTTGTTGCTTTTGTATCCAGTTTTTATCTGGATGACTACCAAAACCAGCAACAGATGGCAGCAATACCAGAAGAGCATTAATGAAGATGTCGATGTTGCCAGTGGCCGTTTTGCCGAAAGTGTCGGCCAAGTGCGAGTTGTCAAAAGCTTTATCCAGGAAGCCCGCGAGCTGAAGTTTTTCAACCAACGCCTGCAGCATGCTGCCGAAACCGTCAAACCGCAAAGTCGCTACTGGCATCGCCAAGACAATGCCCGCCGCAGTGTGTTGGCAGTCATATTCTTTGCGGTCTTTATGTTTATCTTTGTCCAGACCGCCCGCGGCCACTACAGTATTGGCACTATGGTGTTGCTGATTCAGTACGCCATGCTTATTCGTATTCCAATTTTCTCGATTAGCTTTTTGGTTGATCGCACACAGCGGGCAGTCGCCAACAGCAAAGATTACTTTGAAGTTATGGAACAGGAGCCAAGCATCACCGATAAGCCGATGGCCGACGACCTACAGATCACTGACGGCGAGGTGACGTTTAATAACGTTGAGTTTGGCTACGACGATGACGTTTCTGTGCTGAAAGGCGTAAGCTTTACCCTGAAGCCGAATACGAAGTTAGCGCTGGTTGGTGAAAGTGGTGAAGGCAAGACTACCATCACCAGCCTGCTGCTCAGGTTATACGAAGTAAACAGCGGTGAAATCTTGATTGATGGCCAAAATGTGAACGACGTGACACAGTCGAGCTTGCGCAAAAACATTGGCGTAGTGTTCCAAGATCCGGCACTGTTTAGTGGTACCATTCGCGAAAACATTGCCTACGCCAATCCTAATGCGACCGATAAAGCCGTCAGGGCTGCTGCCAAAGCCGCCAATGCCAGCGAGTTCATCGCCAAATTCGAAAAAGGCTACGACACTGAAATTGGCGAACGTGGGCTCAAACTGAGTGGCGGCCAAAAACAACGTATTGCCATTGCACGGGCGCTACTCAAAGACGCCCCAATCTTGATCTTAGACGAAGCGACTAGCAGCCTTGACACGCGCAGTGAACGCAAAGTCCAAGAAGCACTGGAACGACTGATGAAAGGCCGCAGTACGCTTATCATCGCCCATAGGCTGAGCACGATTCAATCAGTCGACATGATTGTGACGCTAAAAAACGGCCGAGCCAGCGAAATAGGTACACCAAGGAAACTCGCAAAATCCGGCGGTATCTATGCCCAGCTACTCGAACTCCAGCACACGCACACCGATGCCAACGTCGAAAAGCTCAAAACCTACGAAATTGCCGAAGGCTGAGCTTGTCAAAAATAACTCGACACGACACAAGCTTTTCAAGTACAATAATGCCTAACCTATAGACTAACAAGAGGGCTAAGAAGAGGGCGTATGACGAAAAAGAGGGATAGATTTTTTGCTGCTTTTGGCGCGATACTATTTTTAGTAACGGCATCGGCATTAACCATCGCGGTAATTGCAAATGGCATCAGTAATCATAATAAGAGCACGGCTTCAACCAAGCCTGCAGCCACAACTACAACGGATCAATCAAAGGCGACAACGCCAACGACACCGAAGGCAACAGCAAATAAATTGGAGGGTACAAAATTGGAAAACTTTACACCGGTCGCGAGCATTCCAACACTACAAAAACAGGATACTACCGTTGGTACGGGGGCCGAAGTCAAGCCAGGCGACACCGTGACAGTTGACTACACTGGTGCCGTTGCCGCAACTGGCGTTATATTCCAGAGCAGTCTCGATACGGGCCAGCCCGTTAGCTTTCCGCTCGGTAGCGTAATTGCTGGTTGGACCGATGGTGTTCCTGGCATGAAGGTTGGCGGTACGCGCCGCTTGCTGATTCCGGCGGCCCAGGCTTATGGGGCTAATCCACCTGCGGGATCGGGCATTCCGGCCAATGCAGACCTAGTTTTTGACATTACTCTCCACAAAATCGGGAGTTAGGACTTTCGTACTTCAGCACATTTCGGCCCAAGCTCTGCGCTTCGATGTTCGCTCTTGAACGAAACTGCACTAAACCACGAAAGTCCCAGGCGCAGGAAAGGGTGGATAAATGTGTTAAATTACACAATATGTGGGGTGTTGACGGGGATACTAAACGCTAGAGTATAATAATTCTTACGGTAAATAAGATAGATAACAAATAAAATAAGCTCCAGAGGGGACGACGATCATGGTTAAAAACATCACCATCTTTACCACTAACACTTGTGCCTACTGCGCCATGGTCAAGAAGTACCTCGACGTCAAAAACCACAAATACGACATTGTTAACCTCGACGAACAACCTCACCGCCAGGCAGAGGCCCTGGCGCTATCTGGTGCTATGACGGTCCCCGTGACAGTTGTGACCAAGCACGATGACACTCGTGAAGTTATCGTAGGTTACAACCTGGCTAAGCTAGCTCCTGCTGTAGCGTAATCTTTTTCCAGCCTGTGGAAGATTCGGTTAAAATGAAAGTAGTTTTATGAGTGAAGAAAAGAAGATCGTACATGATGTGATTATGATTGGTGCTGGCCCAGCCGCATTAAGCGCGGCTATCTATACGACTCGTGAAGATATCGATACGCTACTGTTTGAGCGTGGTGTACCCGGTGGCTTGGCAGCCATTACTGATTGGGTCGATAACTATCCTGGCTTTCCCGAAGGTTTGGCTGGACTTGATTTGGCAAACAATTTACAAAAGCAGGCTGAGCGTTTTGGTGCTGTTATTGAGCTGGGTGAAGTTATGAAAATAACCGACGAAGGGGAGTTCAAGAAGCTAGAAACCACCAGCGGCGACATGTATGCGCGCGCGGTCTTGATTGCTACTGGTAGTGATTATAAGAAGACTGGTGTGCCTGGCGAGCAAGAATACTATGCTCGCGGTGTGCATTATTGCGCAACTTGCGACGGTGCGTTTTATCGTGACAAACGACTGGTTGTGATTGGCGGCGGTAATTCTGCCGTGCAGGAATCTATCTTTTTGACGCGCTTTGCAACGCACATTGATTTACTGGTTCGGTCCACTATCAAGGCAAGTGATGTATTGCAAAAAGACCTCCAAAAATTTGTGGATAATGGAAAAATTACGGTACATTTGAATACCTTGACCGATGAGATTGTTGGCGAGGATAACAAAGTTGTCAAAGTCGTTGGTACCGATAAGGCTACTGGTAAGAACATCGATTTTCCAACCGATGGTGTGTTTGTCTTCGTAGGCTTAAAGCCTAATAGCGAGTTCGTCAAAGACCTGGTTGATTTAGATGACATCGGGCTCATTAAAACCGATGCTAATCTGCACACCAGCGTGCCCGGTGTATTTGCGGCCGGTGATATCCGTTCCGGCGCAACCTTACAGATTGCCAGTGCGGCCGGTGAGGGTGCCACGGCAGCGCTTAAAATTCGCGAATACCTTGATGCTCGCGAACATATTCTTGAGTAATTGATTATCTGTCAGCGGCAGTCGTAGGCTTCGGCAGCTAAGACTTATCGTTATAGTTCTGTGTAGCCATCAAAGAAATCAAAGACTAGCTGATCCCTGTGAATACCGAGGCTCACTAAACCTTTACAGAGGCTGTCGACAAATGACTCGCTGCCAGACACGTAGATTTGTGCGTTTGGTGGTGTCGTATTCTTGATTTGCGCGGCGGTTAATCGATTTGGTGCTATAGCAATTGTCTTTAATGCTAATGGATAGGCATTGGTGACATCTCGAAATATCTGTTCCCGACCACTTTTCAGACTATAAAACAGAAAAATACTTCGTTGTTCTCTTTGCTCGATTAAGCTACTAAGCATACTAATATACGATGCAATGCCGATGCCTCCGGCAATAAAAACTAGCGGGATATCGGTGTTTTTGGGTAGCACTAAATCGCCCATGGCATCACCAATCATCGCTTGGTCGCCTGGTTCTAGCGCTTGTAGACGTTGCTTGTAGTGACTAATCGGTGAGCCATACTTCAACACAAAGCTAATATTGTACGCCGCATCAGCCGGAAGCGAAGTGAGCGTAAATACCCGCGAACCGCCCCTAGGGTCATCAACAACCTCTGGAAGTGACAGGCTAATGTATTGTCCAGGCACAAAATCAAGCGGCCGTTCTGGTCGAAAAAAATACTGCCAAACCCCAGGGACTAACTCTTCTCGCTTTTCAAAAAACACCTGCATAGGTTATTAGTATATCCTCCGGATATTCTTATCGGTACTCAGAATGTGCGAGTAAGCTCACACTTTCTTCCGTGTCTCTAGTATAACGCTATTTTTCGAAGCGGTCAGGAAAGTCGGTGATCACACCGTATAGATATTTTTCCCATTTTTTAACTTTTCCTGGGTTGTTCATGGTGTAGGGCGAAATTTGCCAACCCCGTTTGTGCATCGGTGCCAGAAAGCTGCGCCATAACCACAGACTTTTCATGTTGAGCCGTTTGGTTTTGACCTGGTTGGCTCGAACACGGGCCTTCACGCCGGACCAGCGTTCAATAACGACCTTTTCAATCTCGGGTAGTTCTTTGTGCAACGCTAGCAGTGTGTGCTGGCTAAACGAGCCCAGTAAAAAATTCTCTGACTTCCAGCCGCTAGCCAGGTACTTTTTGATTATTGTAACAATTGGTTCAGTCGGCTCATTCGGCTTCACTTCTACCAAAAGCGGCACTGTGTTACTGACGGCTTGGAGTATTTCTTCAAATGTTGCCAAGTCTATTTTGTGCGCTTTGAGTTGTGCGTAGGTGTGGTTGCGAATAGACAGCTTACTGCCAGATGCATCTGTCAATTCGGGATTGTGGTTTAGAATAACTACGCCGTCTTTGGTGACGCGTAGGTCAAATTCTAGCTCATCGACGCCATGCTCCAGACCTTTTTTGAGCCCCGAAATAGTGTTTTCGGGGGCAAGGCCTTTCGCCCCGCGGTGACCAATAATTTTCATCTCTTATAGTGTACAATATTTATAAAATTATAAGAGGAGTACCTATGCCCGATTTTAACCAAGTCCTGAAACCAGGCGATTACAAAAATGGCACCATCAACACCGTTGTTGAGATTCCCGAAGGCTCACGATTAAAGGTCGAATGGGACCGCAAACACGCGGCATTTATGCTTGACCGCGTCGAACCGCGCGCATTTGCCAAGCCCTGCAACTACGGCTTTATCCCACAAACACTCGACGAAGACGGCGACGAACTCGATACGCTTATCATCTGTCCCGAACCGTTAGCAACGGGCGTCTGGCTGGAAGCAACTATCATTGGTGTTATGAAGTTCAATGACGACGGCGAAGTTGATGACAAGATCGTGTGCGTGCCAGCCGACAACCGTGATGACGGCGATGCTATCAAATCACTGGCAGACATTCCGCAGCTCGTCAAACAACTAGAGCACCACTTTACGCATTACAAGGACCTCAAAAAACCCGGCAGCACCAAAGTTACCGGCTGGGGTGATGTTGAAGAAGCCAAAGAAATCATCGCCAAATCCATCGAACGCTACAATAAGCAGTAATGAAAAAGCTCATCCCTCAAGATGCTGCCTTGATTCCTGATAATGCCGAGTGCGTTTTTAAAGGTAAAATTTTTGACGTCTATCAATGGCCACAAGTGCTTTACGATGGCAGTACCGCAACCTTTGAGAGGTTAAAAAGACCCGATGCGACTGACGTTATTTGTATCGTGAACGATAAAATACTCATCATCACCGACGAGCAACCGGATCGCGGGCCGTTAGAGGCTTTCCCTGGTGGCCGTGTCGATCCTGGCGAAGTGTCGATGACCGCGTCAGCACAGCGCGAAGTGCTAGAAGAAGTCGGCTATAGTTTTAAAAATTGGCGACTATTGCAAGTAGGCCAACCATTCAAAAAAATCGAATGGTTTAGCTATCTGTTTATTGCTTGGGACGTGACAGGACAACAGGCTCCACACAATGATGCCGGCGAACGGATTACCATCAAAGAAGTTTCTTTTGAAGAACTTAAGCAGCTAGTGCTGGCAAGGACAGATTATCTAGACGTGGCCGAGGATTTGTTTAAAAACACGAACAGCATCGATGAGTTGCTGAAGCTGCCCGAATATGAAGGCGTAGAAGTTGACCGATAAGCAAATCCATACAATCGTCGAGGCTTATCTGAAAAAACATCCATCGGAGCGACAGACTCTACAGTTGTTCTTGTACCAACTTGAAAATAACGATGTTATGAATGACCGTAAAACGTTGCCTGGCCATATAACAGGCTGTGCGCTCGTGCTGTCTCCGGATAAAACCAAATTGCTGCTGATCTATCACAAGCTCTTTGATATTTGGCTGCAGCCTGGCGGTCACTGGGATCCCGGTGAGTCCGACCCATTACACGCAGCCCAGCGTGAAGCCGAAGAAGAAACATCGGTTGCCATCGACCGATATTTGCCAATCGACCCACGTAATCCGCTCATGCCAATCCATATAGAATCACACGCCATAGCTGCTCGTCCGGAAAAGAGTGAGCTGCCGCATATGCATCACGATTTTACGTACGTGTTTATTGCCAAAAGTGCCAAAAATGAAGATTTGAATCATCTCGAAAGTGAAGTCATGGATGCCCAGTGGTTTGCGCTTGATGCGCCTGAATGCTTTTGGGTAAGAGGTCGTATCAAAAAGCTGCTGGATTCTAGCCTTATCTAGTTTTGCATCACTCTCGTCGCTGCTATACAATAATGGACATAAGAATAGGCATAAGCGTAAAAAAAGGAATAATGAATATGAAAACACGGGTGGCAATCAACGGATTTGGGCGAATCGGGCGCAATGCTTTCAAAATAGCATTCGCACGCAGTGACTGCGAAATTGTGGCAATCAACGACTTAACAGATACCAAAACGCTGGCCTACTTGCTCAAGCACGACAGTAACTATGGTGCCTACGATCAAGACGTTAGCTATGACGACCAGAATATTATTGTCGCTGGCAAGCCAGTAAAAGTATTAGCCGAAAAAGACCCGACACTGTTGCCCTGGAAAGGCCTGAAGGTTGACGTTGTTATTGAATCAACGGGATTTTTTACTGACAAAGAAGGTGCCGAAAAGCACATTACCGCTGGTGCGCAGCGAGTTGTCATTAGCGGTCCAACCAAAAGTGACGGTGTTGACACGATCGTGCTTGGTGCCAACGATGACAAGCTAGAGGGTGCCAGCCACGTCATTAGCAACGCTAGCTGTACTACCAACTCGCTTGGTGCTGTTATGGCAATTTTGGATGCTGAATTTGGTGTTGAAAAGTCTATGCTGACCACCGTCCACAGCTACACTGCTAGCCAGGCATTGCAAGATGCGCCAAAAAAAGATCTTCGTGAAGGCCGTAACGCCGCCGAAAACATTGTGCCTACCACTACCGGCGCTGCAATTGCTGTTACGCTGACATTGCCACAGCTCAAAGACAAGTTTGATGGTCTGAGTATCCGCGTTCCCACCCCTGTTGTTTCGCTCAGTGATGTGACCGCACTTCTTAAGCGCAGTACAAGCGTAGAAGAACTCAACGAAACCTTCAAAAAAGCTGCCAAAGAGCCATTCTATCAAGGTATTTTGGGTGTCAGCGACGAACCGCTTGTTAGTAGTGACTACATCGGTAATAGCCATTCCGGCACTGTTGACTTGGCGCTAACAAAAGTCGTCGCCGGCAACTTAGTGAAGGTTATGGTTTGGTATGACAACGAATGGGGCTACAGTAACCGACTGGTCGAAGTTGTTGCCGATACTGGCCACAATTTGCACAAAAAAGAAGATCATACCGGACACCACGAATAGACTACTATTGCCTGCGGCTCGTTACAAAGTTAGTATGAGTATATGAAGATTGCAATTACCACTGACCACGCCGGATTTGAAGCGCTCAAAGCATTACGTGTCTTTATAGAGTCACTTGGGCATGAGTGTGTCGATTTTGGCCCGCAAACATTCCAGGCTGACGACGACTATCCTGATTTCATGTTTCCAGCCGCAAAAGCAGTTGCTACGGGCGACTGTGAAGTGGGGATTATTTTAGGCGGTAGTGGTAATGGCGAAGCTATGGCAGCTAATCGTATTAAAGGCGTGCGCTGTGCCTTGTTTTACGGTCCGGTTATTGCCAAAACGGCCATTAACGCCGAAGGTGACATCAGCGATGATCCATACGAAATTGTGAAGCTATCGCGGCAGCACAACGATGCCAACGTCTTGAGCTTATCGGGCCGCTTCCTAAGTCTTGACGAAATGAAGCAGGCGACTGAAATTTGGCTCGGCACGCCATTTAGCAATCTGGAGCGTCACGAGCGTCGTATCAAAAAGCTAGACGAGGTATGAGGCTATGGTAACTATCTGTCCGACCATTACTGCAGAAACGGCCGACGAATATCGGAGGCAGATGGAGCTATTGGAGCCATTTGCGACGCGCTTTCATGTTGATATGTCCGACGGTGATTTTGCGCCGCGCAAGTTGTTAGCTTTTGATCAAATTTGGTGGCGCGGTAATCGCACTGTTGACTTGCACTTGATGTATCGTTATCCTGTCGATCACGCCGAAATTATCTTGGCGCTGAACCCACGACTGGTTATTATTCATGTCGAAGCCGAAGGCAACTTTAATAACTTTGCCGACCATTTGCATGCACATGGTATAGAGGTCGGTGTTGCACTCTTGCCGCAAACACGGGTGGACGCCATTGAGCCGGTGATGCGCTCAATCGATCATGTACTGATATTTTCGGGTAATTTGGGCTATCAGGGTGGTAGCGAAGCCAACATGGAGCTCCTTAAAAAAGTTATCGCCGTACGGCGGCTCAAGCCAACAGTCGAAATTGGCTGGGATGGTGGTGTAAACAACCAAAATGCGCGAGCAATCGCCGAAGCTGGCGTTGACGTCTTGAATGTCGGTGGCTTTATTCAAAACACCCCCGATCCAGCGGCCGCGTATGCTACACTAAAAGCATTAGTGTAATAGAGATTTTGCCCTACCTATGGCTCAAAAAACGTACTCCATTCAGGCTTTAGAAAAGATCGCTATCGACATCCGCGAGGATATTATTACTATGCTCGAAACGGCCGGCTCTGGTCATAGCGCTGGTCCCCTTGGCTTGGCCGACATCTTTACGGCACTCTACTTTGACATCCTGCAGATCGACCCAAAAAAGCCCTATTGGGACGAACGTGATCTGTTATTGCTGAGCAATGGCCACTGCGCGCCAGTGCAATACGCCACGATGGCGCAGGCTGGATTCTTTGATCGCAAAGAATTGTTAACCTTGCGGAAATTTGGTTCACGATTGCAAGGTCACCCGGAGCGAACTCGATTGCCTGGGCTAGAAACCACCAGTGGCCCGCTGGGTAGCGGCTTGAGCCAAGCATGCGGTATGGCGTTGGCGCTGCGTATGAACCAAGAGCTCCACCGCTGGGTGTATGTAGTCATGGGCGACGGCGAACAAGACGAGGGCAATGTCTGGGAAGCGGCCATGCTAGCGGGCAAATATAAGCTAGACCATCTTATTGCCATTACCGATCGCAATAACATCCAGATCGACGGTTTTACCGAAGACGTTATGCCCTTGGAAGATTTTAAGGGCAAGTGGGAAGCATTTGGCTGGCATGTTATAGAGATCGACGGCAACGACATCGAAGCCGTGATTGACGCCTGTGCCATGGCCCGCGCCATTCACGAAAAACCAGTCATGATTGTAGCGCACACCATTCCTGGCAAAGGCGTAGACTTTATGGAAAACGACTTTCACTGGCACGGTATGCCGCCAAATCATGAACAAGCCAAAAAAGCCCTCCACGAACTCCGCACCTTACAGGGCAAGATACGGAGTGAACATGAGTGATATGCATTTAAACGATATTGCCGACAAAAATATTCCCATGGAGCCGAACCGGAAGGGTTTTGGCAAGGGCTTATTGGAGGCTGGCGGACGAGACATAAACGTAGTGGCAGCTTGCGCCGATTTGACCGATTCAACGCAAATTAGCCTGTTCCGTGATGCCTTTCCGGATCGGTTTGTGGAAATTGGCGTAGCCGAGCAAAACTTGGTAACCGTTGGTTCTGGCATGGCTGCTATGGGCAAAATTCCGTTTGTATCATCGTATGCCGCCTTTAGTCCTGGTCGCAACTGGGAACAGATACGGACAACCATTTGTTTGAACGACCGGCCAGTGAAGATTATTGGCTCGCATGCTGGTTTATACACTGGTAAGGACGGGGCGACCCACCAAATGCTAGAAGACATTGCCTTGATGCGTGCCTTGCCAAACATGGTGGTGATTGCACCCTGCGATAGCATTGAGGCCGAAAAAGCCACGCTAGCCATGGCCAAAGACTCACGTCCCAATTACATGCGTCTGGCCCGTGAAGCAGTACCAACCATTACAACCGATAAAACGCCGTTTGAAATCGGCAAGGCCTATGTGTTTGAAACTGGCACCGACGTGACCATTATCTCCACGGGCACCATGACCTACCAGGCGCTTTTGGCCGCAGAATTACTCTTTAAAGACGGCATCGAAGCCGAAGTTGTTCATGTGCCAACAATTAAGCCGCTCGATGAAGCAACCATCCTTAAAAGTGTCAAAAAAACTGGTGCCGTTGTGACGGTCGAAGAGGGCCAGATTAATGGTGGTTTAGGCGGCGCGATCGCTGAATTATTGGGCGAAAATTACCCCGTGCCGATGAAGCGCATTGGCATGCAGGATCACTTCGGTGAGTCAGGTGATCCAGTCGAGCTATTTGCACACTTTGGTATTGATACCAAACATATTCGTTTGGCGGCGCATCACGTCACTGATAGAAAACAAAACGATAAGATATAAGGGGAAACCGGTATGCCATTGACACTACAACAGATCCGAGACAATTGTAACAGGGCGCACGCAAGCATGATGCGTGCTCGATCTGAGCATTTTGCATTTGGCGCCTTTAATCTTGATGATCAAGCAACGCTAAAGGCGGTGGCACAGGCCGCCCAGAAGCTAAATGCTCCGGTTTTGGTCGAGGTCAGCCAGGGCGAAGTTGATAATATCGGCCTATATAACGTCCGTGATATGGTCGATAATTTTAAGCGCGAATACGGACTAGAAATATACGTTAACCTTGATCATTCACCCAGCGTTGAAGCAGCCAAACAAGGTATTGATGCTGGCTTTGAGTTTATTCATATCGATGTATCGCAGTCTAATCACGACGCCAGTGACGAAGAAATTGTTGCGGCCACCAAAGAAGTTGTGGAGTATGCCAAAATTACAGGAGCACTAGTAGAAAGCGAGCCCCACTACTTCGGTGGCGGCTCAAACGTCTTCGATACAGCCATCGATTACGAAGAAATCAAAAAAACATTCAGCACGCCCGAAGGCTCAAAGCATTTTGTAGAGGCAACTGGCATTGATACGTTTGCTGCGGCCATTGGCAACTTGCATGGCAAATATCCGGTGCCAAAGGTGCTCGATCTGGAATTACTGCAACAAATCCGTGACGCGGTCGACTGCAACATCAGCTTGCACGGTGGTAGTGACACCCCTGGCCATTATTTTGTGAGTGCCGTCAAAATTGGCGTGACCAAGATCAACATTAACTCCGATATGCGCTTTGCCTATCGTAAGTCGTTGGAAAAGGTACTGGCTGACAACCCTGATGAATATTCAGTAGCAAAGCTGGTTGATAAAGAAGTTGTTGCAGCAGTACAAACGGTTGTAGAAAGCAAGCTGGCTGATTTTAATTCGGCCGGTAAAGCGCAGGTTTAGCTGCTATGGGCTTGTTCGATAGTTTTGTTAAAAGCTTAGACAGCGTTATAAAAGAGGCCGAATCTGGCAAACTCGAAGAGCGGCTTGGCAGCATGGCTGACAAACTGGAAAACGTCACCGACAAGGTTATTAAAACTACCGAAAATCTGGCCGACAAACCGGCGAAAACTCTCGATAGCCTTGAGCAGAAAAAGCAGCAACTTGAAGCCAAGGCTGGCGAGGTGCAAAAGCACGTGGCCAAGAATATGGACATCGTAAAAGGCAAGGGTTAGTCTTGCATCTAATACGGCTGGTGTGGCACAATAGAAACAAGTTAAGCGTAAGCGAAAAAGAAAGTGGTGGGAATGAGTGATCAAGGACAATTTGATGTAATCGCCATTGGCGACATTGTTACTGATGATTTTATTCGATTAATTGACGACCAAGCACACACCTACGAAAACGAGCATGGCAAGTATTTGTCGATGCAGTTTGGCACAAAATTGCCGTTTGATCACCGTGAAGTACTCGAAGCCGTGGGTAATGCTGCCAATGCTGCGGTTGCCTTTGCAAAACTTGGGCTCAAAACTGCGTTCGAAACAAACGTTGGTGGTGATCAGTATGGCCGTGACATGATTCATGCGCTTGCCAAGAATAAAGTCGATCATCGCTTTGTGCACATTAACCCCGATAAAGTCAGTAACTATCACTTTGTATTGTGGTACAAAGACGAGCGAACTATCCTTATCAAACACGAAGAATACGATTATCATTGGCCACACTTGCGCCCAGCCGAAGTGCCAAAATGGGTGTACTTTAGCTCGATTTCCAACCATGCGCTTCCGTATCACGACCAAGTTGCTGACTGGCTCGAAGAAAATCCAAACGTCAAACTGGCATTCCAGCCCGGTACGTTCCAGATGCAAGCCGGTATTGAGCGCTTAAAGCGTATTTACGCGCGAACCGAAGTATTGATTTTAAACCGCGAAGAAGCCGTACTCGTTACTGGTGGCGACTACAATGATATACCCGACTTATTCCAGCGCTTACATGCCGTTGGACCAAAGATCGTCTGTATTACAGACGGCCCGGCCGGTGCATACGCCTCGTATGCTGATCATCGTTGGAAAATGCCGCTCTACCCAGATCCAGCGCCGCCATACGAGCGCACCGGTGCAGGCGATGCCTTTGCCTCAACCTTTGTCGCGGCTTTGGCTCGTGGCAACACTATTGAAGGTGCATTGCAGTGGGCGCCTATCAACTCCATGAGCGTTGTCCAAAAAGTTGGTGCCCAAGCCGGCCTGCTCACCGAAGAAGAACTGAACGAATGGCTGCGCAAAGCTCCCGACTGGTACAAACCCGAAAAATTCTAGATACGGGAGATGATTGTCGAACAATAGTCGTTATGGTAATATAAAAAAGTTATGATAAGTAACTATTCCATCTTGGTTGGAATCCGCCGCAGCTACCGTATTACCGGGGGCTGCTCTTGAAATTGTAAAATAAACTTATGCCTTAGCAGCCCCTGTACGTTCGCAGGGGCTTTTTAATTTGATAGGTAAAGGATTTTATATGAGTGTTGAATATTATTTTTTTAATAGTTTACTAGTGCCAAAGCAAGAGGAGGTTGCAGATATGGTTTCGGCCTATACTACCGGGCAGCTGGGTGAAAAACCACAAATGCTACCGGTAAAGCCGGCTGAGATTTGGAAGAAACATGTAGGTGTGGTTGCCCTAGAAGACGAAGTATTTATGGGATACATTGGTGCCACCGAGCCGCAACAGCACAATGGGCTGATGATGCCAGAAGTCGGAAGTTTGTGGGTGCCGAAGCAGCATCGAAACAAGGGTGTCGCTCACGGGTTGATTTCGGTTGTAAGTCGAAGCCTGCGTGAACTGCAGAATACGCCGTATGCGTTTTGTAATCCATTAAGTAAACCAATCTTTGAGCGATCTGGTTACATTGAAGCGGCTGCAGACTCGGTGCCATCAAGTGCCTTCAGTGCCTGTGGCCCGTGTCCCATGAAGCTCGATTTGGGTGGCTGCTGCGACGAAGTGCTGGTATTTGTAGGAGAAATTGCATGATAGATTCAAAAATAATTGAACTAAACAGTACTCAACCAGGTCCAACGCTAGCTGTCTTTGCCGGTGTTCACGGTAACGAAATGGCTGGCGTACTGGCACTCGAAGCGTTGCTGCCAACTCTAGACATCACAAAAGGGAAGCTGTATATTGCATTTGCTAACCCTCCGGCGATTGCTGGCGGTGTCCGAATGGTTAACAAGAATTTAAACCGTTGCTTTGTGTCAGGAAACAATGGGAGTGAACCAGAGGATGTTCGAGCGCGAGAACTGATGGCCGTACTGGATGGTTGTGATGCGCTGCTGGATATCCATATGTTTTACGATGACAATGGCATACCATTTGTTATCTGTGAACCAGATGCACTTGACCTGGCAAATAAGTTTGATGTTGGTATTATTTCGACCAACTGGACAGATACTGAACCAGGGGCAACCGACGGGTACATGCACGTGCAAGGTAAGATTGGCATTTGTATTGAGTGCGGCCCAATTTCAAAAGCTGCCGAGTACAAAAATTTTGCAATCAAAACAATCTATCAGTTTCTGCGCTACTATGACATGACGAATGAAGAAGTGGTGTTCTCAACGCAACCGAAGAGAATAATTGCTGCACAGCGCTCAATCTACAAAACTGCAGAAAGCTTTCAGTTGGCTAAGGGTTTTCATAATTTTGATAAGCTCGCGGCAAGCCAGACCATTGCAGTCGATGCGAACCAAACATACGTAGCACGGGCCAAGGAATGTATTATCTTTCCACATTACGGTGCGCGTGTTGGGGAGGAGGCATATATCATTGGCAAAGATCTGAACTGAGTAGTCTAACGGTAACGCTCATGCTAAAATATAAGCGTAATCATGACACGAATTTTGTCAGAACTTTTAGGGGCTAATGAACCAGTTTTCCGACAGGGTTTGAGTAAGCTGGAGCAAGCAAGTGGCCATTCTAGTGCCGATGTGCGGTTAACGGCCGAATTGGCCCAAGGAACGAAGGCCAAGCTACAGCAACTGGGCCTTGATCCGCATGACACTACCGGTCCGGAGCTGTATGCTGCGCTCGAAGCACGGCTCAAAACTGATGACAAGCGACTGGTTGCCGCCCTGCAAACCGCCTCGCAAAATCAAGATATTGTAGCTAGCGTTGCCCATGCCTTGCGGACGGTTCCAATCCCGCGTAGTTGTTTTGCATTGAAAGCGACTGTTGCTCGCAAATTGCTTAAAAAATCACTGCCCAAGAAGGCAATGAAACAGCTAGGTTATCGATCATTCGAGTCAATGCTCAAGCATGAGCCAATCGCGTCGCTCTATGCCGCTGCGTGGCTGCTAGAATCTGCCAGCTGGCGCAAGAATCTGGTTGAGCAATACAAGCGCCTGCGGGCATCCGACTTTGAGTCGCGAGATATTATTGTCGCTAGCCCCTCATCGGTACGCTGGCAAGAACTGGCCGAAAAAGTTGTTGCCGAAAAGAAACATAATGTGCTCGGATTTAAAGAGTTGGGCGCAGTTGTGCTGTTGCCGCTGCCTGAAAATCAGCCACCAACTGTTACAACTGCCACCTTGATTTTGGCATTGCAAAGCATGAACGAAATCCGTGCCGCCAGCACGTTCCTGAAGCTATGTCAGGTAAAGCCCGACTTTGGCGCTATTGTCCAGACGGTGGTAACAGATGAGGCTGAACTGTCAGCAGAACTACTTGACCACCCAGTCTCGTGGCAGCTGATTCAGCGTTACTATGCTCGCTTTAAAGACGCGTTCAAGAGTGAAATTTTTGAGCCGCACATCCAAGCCGAAGACTTAACCTGGCACTCTATCGAGCTGGTATTGGAACATTTGGAGCCAAGCTTGGCCTTTTGGCGGGGCACGCAGCACCTAAGTTTGTTGCATAATCACGAGCCCGTATCTTTCAATATTATTGATGTTGCTTTGGCTTGCTGCAACCAGTTGCCGTACAAAAACCGCATTGTGCATTACGGCCAGGCTTCGTTGTGGCACGAACTCCTGCTAAAATACATTGGTCATGAAAGCGTCGAACAAACCGTGCTTTCGCAGCTGCAGTCGCAGCTTGTTGCCGAACCGGCGTTAATTTAACCAAAAAGGGTGGGTATGTATCAAATCTGTGTGTCCGGAGCCGCCAAAGGCGATAGTGTCGAAGAAGGCAAAGAACTTGCGCGCAAACTGGGCGAAGCTATCGCGAAAGCAGGCCATAGCCTGCTAACAGGTGCCACCATTGGCCTGCCAAACTACGCTGCTGAAGGCTACAAAGCCGCAGGCGGCAAAATGAGCGTGGGTATTAGCCCGGCATCAAGCAAAATCGAACACGTCATGAAATATCGCCTGCCCATTAAGGCGTATGACACGATTCTATACACTGGTCTGCACTACGTAGGCAGAGACACGCTTCTAATTACATCAAGTGATGCTGTTGTTAGTATTGGCGGCCGGCTCGGTACCCTGCACGAATTTACGATTGCCATGGAAACAGATACGCCAATCGGGTTTTTGCAAGGTGCTGGCGGCGTGTCCGAAGAAATCACTAGGCTAATGGAGCTTGCCCACCCATTACGTCACGGTGCGTTTGTTGCTTTCGAAAACGACGCCGATAAACTTATTGCTGAACTAACAAAGTTCCTAGACCACGACCACAAAAAGTACCAGGCACTATACCAGTAGCTAACTTGCTACAATAGGTAGGTGACAAAGTTTGAACTTCAAAGTGATTACGAGCCGCTGGGTGACCAGCCGGCGGCTATTGCCCAGCTGACGCAAGGGTTAAAGGATGGTTTACGCGACCAGACGCTATTGGGCGTGACGGGGTCAGGCAAAAGTGTTGTTGGTTCGTCAAAAGTATTTATTACCCATGCCGGGAAGACTCTGCATATACCTATTGAGCAGTTATCCGGTGTATTTTCTGGATCAGTTCCAGAAGACAGCAATAGTACACAAGTTGTGGGCTTGCAAGCCAAGCTTACAACAGTGGCCCTCGACACCGTTACGGGCGAAACATCGTCGTCACTTGTTACTGAAATATCAAGGCATAGTTACCGCGGTAGTCTCTATACGGTTACCACGGCTTGCGGAAGATCTAATACATTTACTGATAGTCATAATGTTTATGTGCTTCGGGAAGGTCTATTGCGGCTTTTGCCAAGTGACTCTCTAGAGCCTGGTGACTGGTTACCCGTGCCAAGCCGGCTATCAGCAGACCGAGCAGACGGCATTGCATATCTTGATATTCGTGAATGGCTGCCAGAAGATGCTTTCTGTGTCCAAACGGCTGAAGCAGCTGAGGTTACCGCGACTATGTTGGATCGTCAAAAGGCCCGGCGTGTGGTTAATAATGCGGAACGTATACAACTGGCAGAATATAAAGTGTTGATACTGAATAAAGTACCGGATAGCACGGCTCGTGTTGGCTCCATAGAGAAGGCTGTGACAATTCCAATGCGAATAGCTGCGAGCCGGCCTCTGTGGAGATTTTTAGGGCTCTATATAGCCGAGGGCCATGCATCGGACCGATACATTACGTTATCTACGGCCGACTCATCAATAGCTACTGAATTCGAGCTTGGATCTAGTGTTTTCGGATTACGTTTGGTTAAACGGCAGAAAAAGTATGACTACCAAATCAACGGTAAAACAGTAGCTACTCTCATGAAGACCTGGTGCGGCCATAGGGCGTACGATAAGCATCTCCCTGCCTTTTGGCCCCAATGTACCGACAAACAGCTTGGTGAATTACTGAGTGGTGTCTTTGCGGGTGACGGCTGGGTTGAGCAAAACACAGTTTGCCTTGCTTCTGTCAGCCAAGAGCTTCTCCATGACGTCCAGTGCGCTCTGCTAAGGTTTGGCATACACGCAAGGATTCGTCCCAAGCATGTAACGTATAAGGATAAAGTACGAAATTCATGGATTTTGAGCATATATGGCCAACGGGATTTGCTCTGCTTTAGAGACGATATTGGTTTTGGCTTGGAACGCAAAGACGAATTGCTTAATAAGCTGTGCGCTATAGAAAAGCGCCCTAACACAAACGTCGATGTTTTCCCCATACCTGCCGAATATATAAAAGGATTGTGCTATAGATATGGCGTATTGCAGCGAGACTTAGCGAAAGCAGCTGGTATTAGTCGTTCTGCGGTAAGCATGTACCTTGGTGCTAAGCGACTCCCTGCTAGGTATCGGGCACATGCAATGCTCAGCGTACTTCTGGCACAAGCCCAGGGTCGCCATGACATAAGTGATGTTGGTCTGCTTGAGCAAATGGTCGGGTTAACGAGTGTGTATTGGTCCCCTATAGAAGCTATCGTGGCTGAGTCTGTCAGCAACGATACGGTGTATGATTTGGCTGTTCCCGGACCACAGACTTTCCTGTCTGGGGGAGGGGGCTATTTTGTCCATAACACATTTACTATGGCAAACTTGATTCAAAATACACAGCGGCCAACGCTAGTCTTGAGCCACAATAAGACATTGGCCGCTCAACTCTACAGCGAGTTCAAAAATTTCTTTCCGAACAACGCGGTGCATTATTTTGTAAGCTATTTCGATTACTATCAGCCAGAGGCCTACATCCCGCGTAGTGATGTGTATATCGAAAAAGATTCCCAAATTAACGAAGAGATTGATCGCTTGCGCCATGCAGCCACGGATTCGCTCCTAACACGTAAAGATGTGATTATTGTGGCCAGCGTGAGCTGTATTTACGGCATAGGCTCGCCGGGCGACTATAACGATCTTGCAGTGGTTGTAAAGAGGGGTGAACGACGAGTTCGTGATAAACTTTTACGGCACTTAACAGACATTCAATACCAGCGTAACGATATTGATTTCCATCGTGGCACCTTCCGAGTGCGTGGTGATGTCGTCGACGTTTACCCGGCAGGCGAAGAACTAGCCTACCGCCTAGAATTTTTTGGTGATGAAATCGATAGGATCACCCAGATTGACCCATTAACGGGTGAAATCCTCAAAAATCTCGAAACATTGCAGATTTTCCCTAGTTCGCATTACGTGACACCAAAAGACAAGCTCGCCGTTGCCATGGAACAGATTGAACAGGAGCTTGCTGCGCGCTTAAAACAGTTTAAGAAAGAGGATAAATTAATCGAGGCCCAACGCCTGGAGCAACGAACTCGTTTTGACCTAGAAATGCTGCAAGAAACTGGCTTCGTAAAGGGAATTGAAAACTACAGCCGTTATTTAACCGATCGTGAACCTGGGGAGCAGCCAGCCACACTGCTCGATTATTATCCTGACGATTTCCTCATGCTGATTGATGAATCGCACATGAGCATCCCGCAAATTCGCGGCATGTACAACGGTGATCGCGCGCGCAAAGAAGTCTTGGTGGATTACGGCTTCCGCTTACCGAGTGCACTGGATAATCGTCCTTTGACTTTCACCGAATACGAAAAACACGTCAATCAAGTGGTGTATGTGAGTGCTACGCCAGCCGAATATGAGCTTAGCCGTAGCCCGGAACCGGCCCAGCAAGTCATTCGTCCAACTGGCTTGCTAGACCCGCCAATCGAAATCCGCCCCATCGAAGGTCAAATTGACGATTTGCTGGCAGAAATCCGCAAAACCATCGACAAGCATCAACGCGTGCTGGTAACGACGCTTACCAAGCGCATGAGCGAAGATCTAGCAGATTATTTAAAGGAATTAAACATAAAAGTAGCCTATTTGCATAGCGATGTCGACACACTCGACCGCACCGATATTTTGCGTGATCTTCGGCTTGGAATTTATGATGTCTTGGTTGGAATCAATCTGTTACGAGAAGGTTTAGATTTACCCGAAGTATCGTTGGTGGCCATCTTGGATGCTGATAAAGAAGGCTTTTTACGCTCATCGCAGGCGCTGATTCAAACCGTAGGTCGCGCCGCCCGCCACGTCGAAGGCCACGTTATCATGTATGCCGATCGCATCACTGACAGTATGAAAAAGACTATCGACGAAACCACGCGCCGTCACAAAATCCAAAAAGCTTACAATACCAAACACGGCATCACGCCAACCGGCATTAACAAATCTATCGAAGCAGGCATGCGCCCCGAACTAAGCGAAGAAGCAAAACGGGCCAAAGGCAAGCTTAACCTCAATAAAATCCCCAAAGACGAATACAAATCGCTCATTAAAGATCTGAGTGCCCAAATGGATCTGGCGTCTGCTAACTTACAGTTCGAAACGGCCGCCGAACTGCGCGACATGATTGCCGACATCAAAGCCAAGCAGTAGATATTATTCATCTCCGATACAGCCCGATTTCCTCCTGGCCAGTCAGCACGCCTATGCTTGAGCTCTGTTTTAAGGAGTTTTTTGTTGTCATGGCTTGCATATGTGCATTACTCTGAGATAATACTGTTAGTAACTAAACGGAGGTTGTCGGATGACTAGCGTGGAGCAAGAACAGACTATACAGTTATCCGAGGAGCAACGTTCTCTTCTTGATACGACCCTGCATGCAAGTTTCCTAGCAGCTCAAGGTCTCCATGATGCAAGCGAACAGGTAGCTGGCTTGGATAAGGCTGCAGAAGTTATTGTTGCGCTCCAAGGTTTAGCAAAAGCTACACTCGAAAGGTCTGAGCAACGGGTTAGTAGTGCTGGTAGAGAATCCCATACGGCGCTTCAAGATATTCTAGCTAAGCAATCAGTCGATACTGATAGTGTACTAGACATCTGGTTTAGGTATCGAAGCCGCTTGCATACTATTGGCGGTGATGTAGGTACGGCTCAGGAAAAGCAAGACCAAGACTGGCGTGATCGTGAGGCACTTGCATCGTTACTCCCAGGAACAAAGATAATTGATTTGCATGGCGTATCATTTGGTTCAGCGACTGCAGATGTGGTCGTGACGCAACCGAAATTAGTGCTGGGAAACAAGCGTGACGGTAAGCTGCGGCTGAGAGTCATGTTTGAAACAGAAGCAACGAAGGCCAAAGAAAAAGAAGACAACGATAGAACGGCCCATTTACATCCCACAGAGCGAGGGATCTCTGAACATCTCGATGGCCTCGCAAATCGGTTATTAGTTGGGGAGGAGGCTATCAATGAATATTTTGAAACCTATGAACCGGTTGTTCTGGGCAGTGATCAATCAACTCATTATGACATGGACGTGTACGACGCCAGCGAGTCAATAAATTATATTGACGCATTAGTTGAGCATGGGTTGGCGGAAGACAATGCCGACGCGATCGGGCTCATGAAGGCAGTGGTCATTAAAAATTGTCTGACATTGCTTGGCATTGAAGAAGGTGGTGAATTGACTGGCCCGAATGACGAGCATGACAGCTCTCGCTTTCTGGAAGCCGTTAAGCGATTCAACCCTGCAGTCTATGCCGTGATGTGTGATGCTATCGGCATTGCCATTTACGAGAAGACGTATCGCTGGCCAGAACGTTACGCTAATCTAATTGCCTCTGTCGAAACTGGCAAAACATGGCATCAGCTGAGTTTTGAGGAAGAGTCTATAGCCTACACTGAACTTAAAGCACGTGGTCAGAAGCTTGCCGAAGCCAAGGTCTAGAGATGCTTAATAGGTGGTCGGTGACCAATGTGATGATCGCATCAGTGCATTATGGATCGCAAGGGCTGCGTACGATGGGTTTAGTTGCAGTGCTCCGTGCCCAACATTTGGGACGATCTCGGACGAGCGAGCAAGTTTTGAGGCACGTTGGCTGAACTTTTTGGGGAATAATAAGTCATGCTCGAACCACAAAGTATCGACTGGAATACCTTGCTCTTGTAATGTTACGACTCGTTCTTCTACGGTGCTACCCATAGCACCAATACACTCCAACACAAATTGTGCAGGATTATGGGCCGTATGGTGTAGTGCTTGTGATGCTATTGTTGTGTCACCATGTAGTGCGCGAGCGATCAGCTCTGGGGCAATGTCGAACAGCCCAAGCTTACCAAAATTGATCGTTGCTTCGCGTTTGGAATGCCCAAATCCGATCGAAGCAATTAGTAATACTGATGCGATAGTCTCTGGGTGGTGGGTTGCCGTGTCGACGACGACCGCTCCGCCCATTGAGTGGCCTACGAGTGTAACTTGGTCGGTGTAACCCTCAACTATCATGCTGCGAGCAACCGACCACGTTGCTTGGCTTTGCAAACGAAGCGCATCATGTAAATTCCGAGGGGCAAGCGCATGGACGGCGTCTTGAGTTCGGGGCGCTCCACAGTTAACAACCAGCCAGCCTAAATCAGCTAACCAGTCCGTGCACTCATCGTACAGTTCCGCTGATGCTCCGAGTCCGCCCTTTAGTATTACCGGAGTACTCGTATTCAAATCGGTGTCATCACGATATTTGATGGTCGACCCAATAGTTGCGCCAGCAATTTCAGTATGGAGTGGTATACGTACAAGGTTAGAGAACGTTGAAGGCTCAAGAGACTGACCATGAAATGACAGCGATGCAACGGAGGACTCAACATGAGCAGCAGGAATGAATTCCGCTGTTGCATTTGGTGCTGCCATTTCTTGTGGTTTCCTCTCGGGCGTAGAATAACGCACTTACAGGTATCCTATTCTTCCTACATAATTTTGTAAAGAAAAAACACAAGCACTAAGTCACAAATCTTACAGACACCTTGAGAAATGTAATCAATGAAACATTTATTTCATGTTTGGCTAGCGCTGGTGTTTAGTTGGATGCTATACTTTTTGGATATATGGCAGACCTCACAACCGATGATGTATTAAAGTTGGCAACACTTGCACGTTTGCAGCTGAGCGACGACGAAGTTGCCGAATATCAACGCGAACTTGGTGCCATTCTCAAATACGTTGAGCATCTGGACGACGTGGACGTATCGGGGCTGGAACCAACGAGCCAAGTTACGGGGCTGACTAACGTGAGTCGTGCCGACGAGATTATTGACTACGGCTACGAACCACTCGATCTACTCAAAAACGTACCGGCGGTTGAAAAAAATCTGATAAAAGTCAAAAGGATGATCGGCTGATGAGCGCTTGGTTACCAATCGCCACTATCGCCCAAAAAGTACAAGCTGGTGAGCTCAAGGCGAGCGAACTTGTCGAACAAGCTTTGCAAGCTATTGCCAGTAAAGCTCAGTTCCAGGCAATTATTGTCAGCTTAGACGATGCGGCCCACGAACGCGCCAAAGACATCGATGCGCGTATTGCCAGGGGTGAAAACGTTGGCCGACTAGCGGGTGTGCCGTTCATTGCCAAAGATAACTTCTTGGTATTTGGTGCCGAAACTACGGCGGCCAGTAATATCTTGAAGGGCTTTACTGCACCATATCAATCGACGGTTATTAATAAACTTGAAGCCGAAGGTGCAATCTGTGTTGCAAAAGCCAACCTTGATGCATTCGCCCACGGTTCTAGCACCGAAAACAGCGATTTCTTTACCACTAAAAACCCTCACGACGAAACACGCGTGCCTGGTGGCTCATCTGGTGGCTCGGCAGCAGCTGTCGTGCTTGAACTTACCCCGTTTGCACTGGGAAGTGACACCGGCGGTTCGATTCGTCTACCGGCTAGCTTTTGTGGCGCGGTTGGTTACAAGCCAACATATGGCTTAGTATCTCGCAGCGGTGTTGTGGCTATGGCTAGCAGTACCGACACGATTGGGCCGCTTGCTCGCACTGTTGATGATGCGGCGCTGGTTTTGGATGTTATTGCCGGCAAAGACGCACTAGATAGTACGACGATTGATCGTGATGCTGTTAGCTATACCGACCTGTTAGGTGACGTAAAGGGCAAAAAAATCGGCGTTATCAAAGAATATATGGGCGAAGGCCTAGACCAAGGGGTTAAGGCTTGCATTGAGGCGGCTATTGAAAAACTCAAGGCTGCAGGTGCTGAAATCACCGAAGTAAGCCTACCTTCGTTATCGGCCGCTTTGGCCGTATACTACATTATTTGCCCGGCCGAAGTGAGCAGTAACTTGGCGCGTTACGACGGCCAGCGATTTGGTTTTACGAGTAGCGACGCCGAAAGTCTTGACGAGAGTTATAGCAAAAGCCGAGCCGTTGGCTTTGGAAAAGAAGCAAAACGCCGAATTATGATTGGTACGTATGTACTCAGCAGCGGTTACTACGATGCTTATTACAAAAAAGCTCAAACCGTTCGTACCAAAATTATCAATGAATTTGAGGCAATTTTTGCTAAAGTTGATTTCTTGCTTGGTCCTGTTGCCCCTATGACCGCCTTCAAGATTGGTGAAAATGTTGATGATCCGCTGCAGATGTACCTGACCGATATCATGACAGTCGCAGTTAATATGGTGGGTATCCCGGCAGTAAGCATTCCTGCTGGTGTTAGCGACGGCCTGCCGGTTGGTTTGCAGTTGATGGCCGCTCAAAAGGCTGATCGTGCGCTGCTGGGCCTGGCAAAAGCAAGCGAGGAACTATTGGTATGAAAATTCATGAACTAATACTAGTTGCGTTTGTGTTCTTGATTGTTGTTGGCACTGCGGTTATGACGTGGCGCAGGAAACGCAAACCACGTACACTCAACCAAGCATATTTCCAGCAAAAGTGGCAGGAAACGCAGTCGCTATGTGGCAAGCAAGAAATGTGGCCGCTAGCAGTTATTAACGCCGACACGCTGGTCGATGAGGCACTCAAAAAACGCAAATATAAGGGCAAAACAATGGGCGAACGCCTGATGGCCGCGCAGCATGAAATCAAAGAAAATGATCAAGCGTGGTTTGCGCACAAACTCCGCAACAAACTGGTGCACGAAGAAGTCAAAAAGCTCAAGAAAAAAGATGTCATGGACGCACTGCTTGGCTTTCGTGCCGTACTGAAAGATTTAGGAGCGTTGTAATGACGATGATTTCACCAGAGGTTCGCAAACAATACACCGTGACTATTGGTATCGAGTGTCATACACAGTTCAAAACGAAGACGAAGCTTTTTTCTGGTGCTAATAATGATGCACGAGAGGCCGCGCCAAACACCCTGGTAAACCACATTGACTTTGGCTTGCCCGGCGGATTACCGGTCTTAAACCAAGAAGCGGTGCGCTTAGCCGTGAAAGCAGCCTTTGCACTTGGTACGACCCCGCAGAAGTTTAGTAAGTTTGATCGCAAGCACTATTTTTATCCGGATCTTCCCATGGGATACCAGATCACACAGTTCGATGAGCCGATCATTCTTGGTGGTGAAGTGACTATTCGTGTCGATGGCGAAGAGAAAGTCGTCCATATTACTAGAGCTCACATGGAAGCCGACGCTGGCAAAAGTACTCATCCTGCTGGCAAAGACTATAGCTTGGTCGATTTAAATCGTGCTGGTACGCCGCTGCTAGAAATTGTATCTGAACCAGACATGCACAGCGCTGCCGAAGCCAAGGCCTATGCGAAAGAGCTCTGGCTGCGCATGTCCTACGCCGATGTGTCCTACGCCAATCTGTATTACGGCAACATGCGCTTTGACGTCAACGTGTCCGTGAGTAAAACCGATGAACTAGGTACTCGCACCGAGACAAAGAACCTCAACAGCTTCCGGTCGGTCGAAAAAGCCGTCGATTATGAAGTGATTCGCCAAATCGAACAACTCGAAGCTGGCAAACCAATTGTTCAGGAAACTCGTGGTTGGGATGATGCCAAACAGCGCACCTTCAGTCAGCGCACCAAAGAAGACGCCCACGATTATCGCTATTTCCCAGACCCAGACTTACCACCAGTGACGTTAACCGACGAGTATATTGCTGAGATTAAGGCTGCTATGCCTGAACTGCCCGATGATTATCGAAAAAAACTGCAAGCGTGTGGCATCGATGCCAACACCGTCGAAGATATCCTTGCCGTGCCAGCGACTACCAAGCTGGTTGCCCGAGTGCTCGAAAAAAGCGGACCGGAGCACGCCCGCCGTGTTGCCTTCTGGTTATTGCAGCCTGTCAGTGATGAGGGCGAAGCAGAAGCTGCCGAAGTCCAAGCTAGTGATGAGCAATTTATTGCACTTTCGGAATTGGTAGCAGCCAACAAGCTAAGTTCAACTGCCGCCAAAGAAGTCCTGACCGAACTACTTAAAACCGGTAAAGACCCAGAAGCAATTGCTGCCGAAAAGAACCTGCTTCAAGTTTCCGATGAAGGCGAAATTGCTAAAATTGTTTCTGAAGTGTTGGCCGAAAACGCCAAGGCCGCCGAAGATGTCAAAAATGGCCAAATGAAAGCCATTGGTTTCTTGGTTGGCCAAGTCATGAAGCGCTCAGGGGGCAAAGCAAACCCAGCGCTTGCCCAGGAATTGATAAAAAAGCAGCTCAGTATATAAATGCCCAGCGCAGCTTCCATGTTAGTATAGGGATCATGAAGCGCTGGCAGCGGCTTGAGCCGACAATTGTTAAAAAATTTGGTTATCGGACGATGGTCACTAAGACGTTCCGTTTGCCGGATGGCACGGTCAAAGACTATACGACGAAGGATGCAGAAGGCAGTGGCGCAGCTTGTGTTTTGGCGCTCACCACCGACAATAAGGTTATTGTTGCACATCAGTTTCGGCCAGGCCCGGAACGAATGATGGACGAATTGCCTGGTGGCATGATTGAAGCTGGCGAGACAGCCGAACAAGCGGCTTGGCGTGAGCTACGGGAAGAAACTGGTTACGAACCAGGCGAGCTGACGTACCTGGGTGATGTTCGTTATGACGCATACACCAATTCGAGTCGGCACTACTTCTTTGCCATTAACTGCAGGAAAGTTGCCGAGCCGTCGTTGGACGAAGGTGAGTTTGTGACGCTAAAACTCATTACCTCGAGCAACTTATTAAAAATGCCAAGACTGGCAATATGACAGATTCCGCCGCTGTTCTATTAGCATACGACAGATTACAAATGTACTAAACAGGCTTTCGTTTACGGCTTCGTATGGTACAATCGACGTGATGAGTTCTGCTCCGCAACACAAAAAAGTTACCAAGGCCGTTATTGCGGCCGCCGGTTTCGGCACTCGTTTTTTGCCACAAACCAAGGCAATGCCCAAAGAAATGCTACCGCTTATTGACAAGCCGATTATTCAACACATTGTTGAGGAGCTTGTGGAGGCAGGAATTACTGACATTGTCGTCGTGACAGGCTATCACAAGCGCACTATCGAGGATCATTTTGATCGTACTAGTGCCGAACTACGCGAGAACCTGGAACATGCCGGCAAGACAAAGTTGCTTGAAGAAACACGCAAAATTTCACAGCTTGCAAACTTTGCCTATATACGTCAAAAAGGACCGTATGGCACGGGTACGCCAATTATCAATGCGGCTCACCTGATTGGTGATGAGCCGTTTATTTACACCTTTGCTGATGATTTTGTTGATGCCAGCCCAACGCGCTTTCAGCAAATGATCGACGCTCAGGCAAAGTACGGTGGCTCGGTTATTACGTGTGTTCGTCGTGATAGTGATGCTGATTACGAACGCTATGGGTATGTGGACGGCAAAGAAGTCGAACCAGGGCTGATTGATATGACGACCATTATCGAAAAACCGGGCAGCCGCGAAAAAGCACCGTCTGATCTGGCTTCAGTTAGCGGCTATGTCTTTGAGCCGATTATACTGGACTATCTGCAACGCCATCTGGAAACCTACGATCCAACCGAGGGTGAATTTATGATCCAAAACGCCATGCAAAGCATGATTCAGGACGGTCATCACATCTATGGTTGTGAAATTCAGGACGGCACCTATTATGACACTGGTAATCCGTTGGAGTACCTCAAAACGGTCTACAATTTTGCGCTCAGGCACCCTGACCTTGGTCCGGCGCTCAAAGAATACCTCAAGACGCTCTAGTCACAGAGTGATATACTAAGTATATGAGCACGAGTTTTGACATACTAGTTATAGCGCTTGGTGTACTACTGGGGATTTTCCTGTTGCTTTCGATTATTGCGTTAGTGTTTGTACTGCGATTTATTGCGACATTACGCCGGATTGCCGCGAAGGGTGAACTAGTGATTGATTCTGCTGAGGCCGCGGCCGAGATGTTCAAGAAGGCTTCTGGGCCGCTGGGTGTGTTGCGAACGGTTTCTAGTATCCTTGAAACGGTTAATCAACATAAGCATCGAAAGGACTAACTCTATGAGCAAAAGCACTATAAAGAAATTCGCTGTTGGTACTGCAATTGCTGCGGTTGCCGGTTATCTTGCCGGTATCTTAACTGCACCAAAGAGTGGTAAGGAAACTCGTGATGATGTCAAAGACGCCGCCGCCAAAGGTATAACAGAAGCAGAAAAACAGCTTAAAAGACTACACACCGAGTTGCACGATCTTATCGAACAAACCAAAGAAAAAACTGGTGACATCAGCGAAAAAACACGCGATCAGTTGCATGATTTGCTGGACGGTGCCAAAGATTCTAAAGAAAAAGTTCGTGAAGTATTGAGTGCGCTTCATGAAGGTGATGCTCAGGATAGAGAGCTGAAAAAAGCTATGGCTGAAGCTAACAAGGCAATTGAGCACCTTCGCAGATATCTCGCGAAGTAGTACTGTCGGGGTTGGGCCCAGAGGCATTTCCCGACTCTCCGAACACTCTACGGGTGGCCTCTGGCCAGCCAGTGGGGTTAGCAATTCTGCGATTCAGGAAGTATCTCTGGGCAATGTTGTGTTGTAAAACTTAACCTCCTGAAAAGCGGTTGGTTGCGCGTATAATAGAGCCATACATATGAGGGTATATTTGGGGATGATATGGCAAAAATAGCCGAGCTGACTGCTGCTGACTATGTGCATTTGCACAACCACACGCAGTACAGCTTGCTGGATGGGTTAACAAAGCTACCGGCGCTGGTTCAGTATGTCAAAGAATCGGGCATGAAAGCAGTGGCCATGACCGACCACGGGACGATGTCTGGTACGGTTGAATTCTACAAAGAGGCAACGGCCAACGGTGTCAAACCGATCATTGGCATGGAAACATACATTGCCGCCCGCAGCCTGCACGACAAGGAGCCAGGCAAGGACAAGCCAAACTTTCACCTTATCTTACTGGCCATGAACGATCAGGGCTACCGAAACCTCATGCGCTTGTCAACAATTGGCAACTTACAAGGTTTCTACTACAAGCCGCGTATCGATCACGAAACACTCGAAAAATACAACGAAGGCATCATTGCGCTCAGTGGCTGTATAAGTGGTGAGGTTGGCGACGCCTTCCGGCAGGGCCAACCCGAACAGGCCAAGGCAACGGCATTGTGGTACAAAAAGGTCTTTGGCGATCGCTACTACATTGAAGTTCAGGACCATGGTCATCCCGATCATGCTAGTAAATGGGACGAACAAGTTGCGCTGAACAAGCAGCTTATTGAGTTGGCGGATGAGCTCGAAATCCCCTGTGTTGTCACCTGTGACGCGCATTATCTGCGGCACAAAGACCAAGAAGCGCACGAAATATTGCTGTGCGTGCAAACCGGTTCGTTCATGAGCGATGAAAAGCGCATGAGTCTGGCTAATTTTGAACTGCATGTCACTGAGCCCAACGAAGTGATTGCGCGTTGGGGCAAGGATCATCCTGATTTTATTCGTAACACGCGTGCCATTGCTGACCGTTGTGAGGTAAAGTTGGAGCTAGGAAAGATTCTGATTCCAAAGTTTCCGGTGCCCCAAAACGAAGATGAGAGCGAAGATGAAACTTCGTATTTTCATAAATTGGTATGGCGTGGGCTTGCGTGGCGTTACGGTGGTGTATCTGCCGAAGACCGTGAGACTATTAGTGTCGAAGACGCCAAGAAGGTGCTAACGGCAGAAATTATCGGGCGCACTAACTATGAGCTTGGCATCATGAATGATATGGGCTACAACGGCTATTTCTTGATCGTTCAGGATTTTATTACTTGGGGTAAAAATCAAGGCATTATCTTTGGTCCGGGACGTGGTAGTGCTGCCGGCTCGATTGTAGCTTATGCCATTCGTATTACGGAAATTGAGCCGCTCAAGTATAGCTTGATGTTCGAACGATTCCTAAACCCCGGCCGTATTAGCATGCCCGACATCGACATCGACATTCAAGATACTCGCCGCGACGAAGTCATCCAGTATTGTGTGCAAAAATACGGCACCGACCGGGTTGCCAACATTGTGACATTTGGTCGGATGGCCGCGCGTAATGCCGTCCGTGATGTGTCGCGCGTGCTACAGGTGCCCTATGCCGAAGCTGATCGTTGGTCAAAGATGATTCCGCCACCGGTACAAGGTCGCCATATCCCGCTCAGTGAGTCGCTCAAAAAAGATCCCGACCTTAAACGAGAATACGAAACAAACGAAACAGCGAAGCGCGTCTTTGATCTGGCCGTGCAGATGGAAGGCACGATTCGTTCGCACGGTGTGCATGCCGCCGGTGTGGTGATTGCTCCAGATGACATTGTAAACTTCGCACCGCTCGAAATGGCTCAAAAAGGAGTAGTTTCAACGCAATACGCCATGGGTCCGGTCGAAGAACTGGGGCTGCTCAAGATGGACTTTTTGGGCTTATCGAACTTAACGGTCATAAATAACGCCATGCGTATTATTCGCCGTGTTTATAAAAAAACCATCGAACTTGGTGAGATTCCAAACGACGACCCAGAAACCTTTGCGCTGTTACAACGAGCCGACACCACCGGAGTATTCCAGCTAGAATCTGCTGGCATGAAACGCTATCTAAAAGAACTTCGGCCAACCCTGTTTGAAGACATCATCGCCATGGGTGCTTTGTATCGGCCCGGTCCGATGTCGGAAATTCCGCGCTTTATTGAAGGCAAGAATAATGCATCTTCGATTACGTATTTGCACAGTTCGCTAGAACCTATTTTGCAAGATACCTACGGCGTGATGGTCTACCAGGAGCAGATTATCAAACTGCTGCAGCTAGTTGCTGGCTACACACCGGGCGAGGCCGATTTGGTGCGCAAGGCTATTGGTAAAAAGAAGCGCGACATTATGAATGCCGAAGAGCCTAAGTTTATCGAGGGCTGTATTAAACAAGGTCTGACGCGCGAAGGTGCTAAGAAGCTTTGGGCCCAAATCCAGCCTTTTGCCGACTATTCGTTCAACAAAGCACACGCTACTTGTTATGCCCAGATATCGTACTGGACGGCGTACCTAAAGGCACACTACCCGGCGGCCTTTATGGCGGCATTGATGACCAGTGACTATGATGACATTGATCGCCTAGCGATTGAAATCAGCGAGTGTCAGCACATGGGTATCAAGGTGTTACCGCCAGATGTGAACGAATCATATGTTGAGTTTGCCGTGGTTCCCGACCCAGCCGATCCTGATAATCGCAAGGCGCCAATTCGCTTCGGTATGGCGGCCATTAAAAATGTCGGTACTAGTGCAGTTGAGGATATTTTGCGAGCCCGATCAGACAGTCAGTTCGAAACTCTGGAGGATTTTCTTGGCAAAGTAAACGGCCGCGTTGTCAACCGCAAGGCGATGGAAAGCTTGGTGAAGGCTGGCGCGTTCAACCGATTCGGTGAACGTACAACGCTGTTGCATAACTTAGACGTTATTTTGGCATATGGTTCTCGGCTGCAAAAACAACAAAGTAGCGGCCAGACTGACTTGTTTGGTGAAGTTGAGGAGGTGTCTACTAAAGCAACACTCACACTTGAATCGCCCACAAAGATCTATGACACGCACGAGCAATTGGTCTGGGAGCGAGAATTGCTTGGCCTGTACTTGAGCCAACATCCGCTCGAACTATTCGAAACATTTTTAGCCGAACAAACAGTGCCGCTCAATAGCCTAAAACCGGAACATGACGGCAAATCAGTCACCGTTGGTGGCGCAATTGTTGATTTGCGAGAAATTACCACCAAAAACGGTCAAAAAATGGCATTCGTGAAAATCGAGGATCGCTACGGCGAAACAGAAATCATCCTCTTTCCCAATAGCTATCAACAGACCTTGGGCACCTGGGAACGGGATAAAATAGTGCTCATACGAGGCAAGGTGAGTGCCAAGGACCGCGAAGGGAACATCGGTACCGAAGTAAAAATCATGGTCGATGATGCGCGGGAAATTACGGCTGCTCAAGCAACGGCCTATCAGACAACCGGTCGAAAAAAGAAAGCGCCAACTGGTCGTGTGGTTAAAAAAAGTAGTGCTGTCGCGAGCTCCACTACGGAGTCAGTAGCACTACCGCCTAGGGTGTATATTCGTTTGGCCAGTAGTGACGATCAGCAAATATTAGTCACGCTTAAGCAAACTCTGGATAGTTTTCGGGGCGACATGGACGTGGTGTTGGTGCTCGGTGAGGCTGACAATAAACAGGTTATTAAACTGCCTACCGGCATTATTGCGAGCGACGATGCGCTGCAACAATTACGCGCTTTAGTGGGCGAAGATAACTTGAAAGTACAATAGACTATAAGTGACTAACGAATAACGCCTGAGCCTTGAGCCAATATAGCCATTGCGGTTATGAGGCTTACAAGCAGTATGTCGAGCACGGGGTGGTGCAAGATGAGTTTTTCGCCTTTAACCAGTACTTTGTGCCACGCGAAGCCATGGCGGAGTAAGAAGGCGAGTAAAGCAATGCTGCCGGCTAACGATAGCGCAACCATGCTCCAGGGCGCTTTACCGGCCGTGAGCACCTGAATGCGGCTGACCTTTTCGGCTTTTGGCTCGGTAAGCAGCTGAGCTTGCTTATTGGCCGGAGCGCTGCTGGTCGTTGTCGTGGGCGTGAGTGTATCGCTGGATGGTGCCGTATCGGTTGTGGGTGGTGCTGCGGTTGGTGTGCTTGCCTGGTTCTGCGTGGCTGACGTGTCTTTTACCGCTATTGCGCCAGCCGCTGGTGTTGAAGATGCGCTGTTGGCTGCTGGCGTAGTCGATGCTGTGGGTGTGGTGACTGGTGTGACGGCTGGAGTAGTTGCCGGACTACCGTACATCGCTACTACGAGCGTCTCCGGGCCGTTACTCTGGTAGTCTGCAATGTTAGTAAAACCAAAACCAACTTCTTGATATCCGGCGTTCAAGATATTTGCACGATGCCCAGGGCTGTTCATCCAGCCGGTTAGTGTATCACTCGCTGTTGCAAAGCCGTAAGCCAAATTTTCGCCTGCCAACTGATAATTGTAGCCAGCCGCGGTCATGAACGACCAAGGAGTTTGGCCATCCGGTGTATCGTGTGACCAATAATTACGTGTCGCCATGTCATTTGCCTTGGCCTGCGCCGCGTTGTCTAGTAGACCATTCAGTGCCAACGCAGACTCACCATTGTTGCCACGCTGGTCATTGGTGTCATCAAGTAGACTTTGGATGCTCATATCGGTGGCATAGCCCAGTACCGATGGCTTACCTGGCAAAGAACTGCTCAATAAAAAGCCACTCATCACAATCGCAATAAGTGGTAAATACGGCCAATACGGCTTATGGTAGTTTTTAGTCTGACGGTGATGCTTCCCCGACAGTTTTTTGTGATGGCTTGGTGGTTTGGCGTGCGAGACTAATGTCATAGTTTTTATGTTTTTACTGACTTTGTTACATTATACCACGGCTCAAAATACCACAGACTTGAAGCTGACCCACACTCACTTTTTTGACGCCTAAAGAAAAACGACCTACAGTTTTGGTTGTCCAACTAAAACAGAAAGGGTCGTTTCTCTAATGACTACACTACAAAAGATGGCAGCTGCTGTAAAGCAGC
>Ga0210394_10000270_pt1 | contig 122054 bp, 106 predicted proteins | sample IncBWC12MmetaG_FD_160121 | JGI IMG/M metagenome (GOLD analysis project Ga0210394, IMG submission 160121) | Forest soil microbial communities from Barre Woods Harvard Forest LTER site, Petersham, Massachusetts, United States - Inc-BW-C-12-M | ecosystem: Environmental > Terrestrial > Soil >...
CCGGTGGGCAGGCTCGAGCGGCCGCACCCCGACCAGTTGCAGGCGCCCCGGGGCGTTGAGTGCCGGGCGCTGCGCCAGCGAGCGGCCGATGAAGTCGCCGTGTTTCTTCAGCATGCGTGCAAAGCCCAGATCGTCCGCGCTGGTGTTGCCGTTCAACTCCGCCCCGGTGACGTGGCCCTTCTCGATGCGCAGCGTGTTGAGGGCATCGAGGCCATAGGGGCGAATGCCGAACGGCGCGCCCGCCTCGAGCAGCGCCGACCACACGGTGAGCGCGTGCGCGGCGGGCACCGCGAGCTCGTACGCCAGCTCGCCGGAAAAGGAAATGCGGAACAGCCGCCCGGGGATGCCGGCGAGCGTCGCGGCGGCCGCGGCCATGAACGGGAAGGCGGCGTTCGACACATCGACGCCGTCCACGATGCGCTCCAGCACCGCGCGCGCGCGCGGACCTGCGAGCGCGAACTGCGCCCACTGATCGCCGACGTCGGTCAGCGCCACGTCGAGCGCGGCGCACGAGCTTTGCAGGTGAAACTCCAGGTGCTCGAGCACCGCCTGGCTGTTGGCGCTGGTGGTGGTCAGCAGGAAATGCTCCGCGCCGAGGCGCGAGGTCGTACCGTCATCGAAGAGCATGCCGTCCTCGCGCAGCATGATGCCGTAGCGCGCGCGCCCCACGGCGAGCGTCGCGAACGTGTTGGCGTACACGAAGTCGAGGAACCGCACCGCATCCGCTCCCTGCACGTCGATCTTGCCGAGAGTCGATACGTCCGTGACCCCGACGCCGCGGCGCACGGCGCGCGCTTCCTCGAGCACCGCTTCCCAGCCGGCTGCCGGTGCGTACACCAGCGGCCGCAGCCACAGCCCGGTCGGGACGAAGCGCGCGCCGTGGGCCTCGTGCCACTCGTGCAGCGCGACACGGCGCGTGGGTTTGAAATGCGCGCGCACCTCGGCGCCGGCGAGCGCCGCGAACGGCACGGGCTGGGTGTAAGGCCTGGGCCGCAGCTGCCCCACCGCCGCCGGGGAGACGCCGCGTGCCGCGGCAAGCACCGCGCTGCCGAGCAGTCCGCCGATGCGGCCCTGGTCGGTCGCCATGCCGTGCGTGGTATAGCGCTTCATGTGCTCGAGATCGAGGTAGCCCTCGCGGCAGGCGAGGCGCACGTCGGCGGCGGTGACGTCGTTCTGCAGGTCGACGAACGCCTTGCCGGCGCCCGGTACTTCCCAAATCGGCATGAGCGGCGTGGCCGGCTCATCGGGCGGCAATTCCGCCACTGCCGCCACGGGCAGCGCCTCGCGCCCGAGCTCGGCGGCGAGTGCTGCGCCGGCGGCCGCACCTTCGGCGGCCGCCGCGGCAAGCCCGCAGGTGCCGCGCGCGGCACCGGCCACCCGGCCAACACCGGCGGCCAGCTCCGGCACGAAGGCGGCGATCGATTCCTGCCAGGCCAGTGGCGCCCCCATCTGGCTCGGGATCGCGCTGTTCGGCGAATGCCCGCCCGAGACCAGCAGGCAATCGGCCGGCAGCACGCAGCCGCGAGCGCCCGCCGCGCGGCGCGCGAGGCGTACGCCGCGCACCGCAGCGCCTCCGACTGCCGCCTGCACCACCGAGTCGAGATGGACCGCGACGCCCTGGCGGCGCACGCGCTCGGCGGCGAGCGAGGCGGGGCGGCTGTCGATCACCGTGCAGGGCAATCCCGCCGCGGCGAGCGCCGCCACGGCCGCATAGGGCTCGTCGCAGTTGACGAAGAACACCGGGCGGCGCCCGCAGGCGACGCCGTAGCGGCGCAGATAGCCGAGCGCGGCGCCGGCGAGCATCACCCCGGGCAGGTCGTTGCCGGCAAAGGCAATGTGTCGCTCGAGCGCACCGCTCGCGACCAGCACGCGCCGGGCGCGAATGACCCGCAGCCGCTCGCGCAGCCCGTGGAATCGGGCGGCCTCGGCGGTAGTGAGCGTCTCGAGCGCGGCGAACACGCCGTGCGCATAGGCGCCGATCACGGTGGTGCCGGTGAGCACGCGCACCGACGGGCAGGCGGCGAGCGCGGCGCAGGTGCGCTGCCGCCACGGCGCCCAGCGCTCATCGAGCAGCGTACCCCCGCCAGGCACGCTGTCCTGCTCCGCGAGCACGACGCGCACGCCGCTCACGCCGAGCGCGAGCGTCGCGGCGAGTCCCGCGGCGCCCGCGCCGATCACCAGCACGTCGGTGTGCTCGTGCACGGTCTCGGCCGGATCCGCGTGTGCGGGCACGATCGGCGCCAGGCGGCCGAGTCCCGCGGCGCGTCGGATGAACGGCTCGTAGAGGCGCTCCCACGCCCAGCCCGGCGCCATGAACGTCTTGTAGTAGAAGCCGGCGGGCAGGAACGGGCCTAGGAGGCCGTTGATCGCCAGCACATCGAAGCGCAGCGACGGCCAGCGGTTCTGGCTGCAGGCCTCGAGGCCTTCGTACAACGCGAGCGTGGTGGCGAGGCGGTTCGGCTCGCGGCCCCGCGCGCCCAGCACGTCAACGAGCGCGCACGGCTCTTCGGGACCGCAGGTGACGATGCCGCGCGGCCGGTGGTACTTGAAGCTGCGCGCCACGAGCTGGCGACCGTTCGCGAGCAGCGCCGCGGCGAGCGTGTCGCCGGCGAGGCCGCTGAGTGGCTCGCCATCGAAGCGAAAGCCGACGCGCGCCTGGCGGTCGGTCAGCAGACCCGCGCCGATGCGTAGCGGGCCGCGCATCAGACGGCGGAGCGCGGCGGGGAGGGCGGCAGATCGGCGGGCACTCCGACCCAGGCGATCTCGTCGCTGAGCGTGTGACGCACGACTTTCAGCAGCCGCCGGCAGCCACCGACGTGCAGCCACCACTCCACGTGCCAGCCGCGCGGGTTCGGGCGCTCGTAGACCCACGCGGTGAATTCCGCCAGCCCGGCGTCCGCCGACGGGCGCGGGCGGCTGGCATCGCCGCGGTAGCGAAACTCGGTCTCGTCGCGCTCGCCGCACCAGGGACAGGCAATTCTCAGCATCGTGGTGAGGCGTTCAGTGCAGGTAGGGGAAAGGGCCCGCGCCGCGCTCATCGAGCGTGCGTCCGGCCGCGAAGCGCCGGAGGTCGAAATTCGCCGCCGCCGGATGAGGGGTGCCGTGGGCGATGAGATGCGCGGTGGTGAGACCGCCGGCGGGGATGGCCTTGAAGCCGCCATAGCACCAGCCGCCGTTGATGACGAGCCCGTCGACGGGCGTCGGCGAGATGATGGGTGAACCGTCCATGGTCATGTCCATGACGCCGCCCCACTGACGCAGCACCTTCAGCCGCGCGACTCCCGGCAGCAGCGTGACCGCCGCGGCCGCCACCTCTTCGGCGGTCGGCAGCGTGCCGCGCTGCGCGTAGGTGTTGTAGCCGTCGATGGCGCCGCCGAATACCAGCCCACCCTTGTCCGACTGACTCACGTAGAAGTGCCCCGCACCGTAGCTGAGCACGACGTCGAGCACCGGCTTCACCGCCTCGCTGACGAACGCCTGCAGCACGTGCGTCTCGATCGGCAGCGTGAGGCCGGCCATCGCCGCGAGCACCGAGGAGTGTCCGGCCACCGCGAGACACACCGTGTCGGCGCCGATGAAGCCGCGGGGCGTCTCGACGCCGCGCACACGCCCACCCGCCACGCGCAGCGCCGTGACCTCGCAATGCTCGATGATGTCCACCCCCGCCGCGCCGGCCGCGCGCGCATAGCCCCACGCGACCGCATCGTGCCGCACCGTGCCGCCGCGCCGCTGCAGCAGTCCTCCGAGCACCGGGTAGCGACCGCTGTCCAGGTCCGCCAGCGGCACCAGCCGCTGCACCTCGGCATGGCCCACGAGCTCGGCATCGGCGCCCAGCAGCCGCATCTGGTTGGCGCGGCGCGTGTACAGGTCGCGCTGCGCCTCGGTGTGAAACAGATTGAGCACGCCACGCTGGCTCACCATGGCGTTGAAGTTGAGCGAGCGCTCGAGGTCCTCCCACAGCCGCAGCGACAGCTCGTAGAAGCGGACATTTTCCGGAAGAATATAGTTGGAGCGAATGATGGTCGTGTTGCGGCCGACGTTGCCGAGGCCGATGGGTCCGCGCTCCACCACCGCCACGTCGCAAATACCGAAATGGCGGGCGAGATAGTACGCGGTCGCGAGTCCATGGCCGCCGCCGCCGACGATCACCACGCGGTAGTGCGGGCGCGGTGCGGCCTTGGCCCAGGCGTGCGACCAGCCGCGCTGGCCGCGCAGGCCCTCGCGCAGCAGCCGCCACAGGGAATACCGGCCGCGCTCGGCGGGGATGCCGTCGGTGGTGCTGCGTTCTTGATCGACGCTCGGGCTCATCAGGTGCCGCATGATAGAACGCCGCGGCCCGGCGGCGCATGCGTTCGTTGGCGGGCTTGACGCGCCGCTCCTCAACCGACAACGTGCGGGCAGCGGCGCAGCCACGGGCGGCGCGAGGTGCACGACGTGACGCGAGCAACCAGGTGGGCGGGGATCGTTGCGGTGCTGGCGCTCACCGCCGCGCCGACGCTGCCCGCCGCCGTGGTCGTCTCCTCCAAGCTCTCCAGCGAGTCGGCGATGCTCGGGGAGATGATCCGCCTGATGCTCAACGCCGCGGGCATTGCCACCATTGATCGCTCGCGCATCGGCGCCACCTCGGTGGTGCGCAAGGCGCTGCTGTCGGGCGAGGTCGACCTGTATGTCGAATACACCGGCAACGCGGGGCTGTTCTTCAACGATGCGGCCGATCCGGCCTGGAAGGATCTGCAACGCGGCTACCAGCTCGGCGCGCGGCTCGATTACGCGGCGCACCGCATCGTGTGGCTGACGCCGGCGCCGGCGAGCAACGCCTGGGCGCTGGCGGTGCGCCGCGACGTCGCGACGGCCAACCATGTCGGCAGCATGAGCGACTTCGGCCGCTGGGTGGCGGGCGGCGGCCGCGTGGTGCTGGCCTGCTCGGCGGAGTTCGCCAACGCCGGTACGTTGCGCTCGCTGGAGAAGACCTACGGCTTCAACCTGCGCTCCGATCAGCTCATCGTGCTCGCCGGGGGTGAGACCGCCGCGACCATCGGCGCGGCGGCCGCCGCCACCAACGGCGTCAACACCGCCATGGTCTACGGCACCGACGGCGGCATTGCCGCCGCGAAGCTCGTGGTGCTCAGCGACGACCGCCACGACCAGCCGGTATACGCTCCGGTGCCGCTGATCCGCGAGGCGGTGCTGAAGGCGAACCCGCAGATCGCCGCGATCGTCCGGCCGCTCATGCAGAGCTTCGACGGCGCGACGCTGCAGCAGCTCAATGCCCGCGTGCAGATCAACGGTGAGTCCGACGAGGCGGTAGCCGCCGATTACCTGCGGGCGAAGGGCTTCCTCAAGCCATGACGGCGGCCCTGCAAGCCGCGACGGCCAGCCGGTTGAAGCTCGACCCGCTCGGCGTGCTGCTCAGCATCGCCGGCGCGGCGGCGCTCATGTTCCTGCCGTTCGTGCTCGTCAAGGCGAACCGCATCGTGCCGGGCGATCCGCGCGCGCTCGGCGAGGTGCTGCCGGCGTGGGGCGCGCTCGGCTGCGAGGCGGCGCTGCTGCTTTGCGCGTTGGTGGCGCTCGGCGTCGCCGATGCCCGGGTGCGGCTCGCCGCGGCGCTGCTGGGCGTCGTGGCGCTCGCGCTCGCCGTCGCGGCGGCCGGGGATGCGCTCACCCCGCCTGGCAACAAGGTGATGCGGATCGCCCCGGGCGCGGCCTTCTGGGTGCTGCTGGTGGCGCTCGGCCTGATGGCGACGGATGCCACCACGCGCCTGCGGCCCGGTCCCGGGCTGCGCGTGCTGTTTCTGGCGCTGTCGTTCGGCGTGATCGGGCTGGTGCTCGCCCACGGCACCTTCGACAACCTCTCGGTGATGCGCGAGTACGCGGTCAACGCGACGCGCTTCGCGCACGAGGCGCGACGGCATGTGTGGCTCGCGCTGGGCTCCCTCGGTGCAGCCGTCATCGTGGCGCTGCCGCTCGGGATCCTCTGTCACCGTGTGCCGCGGCTGCGCCCGGGGGTACTCGGGGCGCTCAACGTGATTCAGACGATCCCGGCGATCGCGCTGTTCGGCATCCTGATGGCGCCGCTCGGTGCGCTGGCAACGGCCCTGCCATGGGCGGGCGAGCTCGGCATCCGTGGCATCGGCGCGGCGCCGGCGGCGGTGGCGTTGTTCCTCTACTCACTACTGCCGATCGTCGCCAACACGGTGGCGGGACTGAAGCGCGTCTCGCGTGCCGCGGTCGAAGCGGCGCGTGGCATGGGCATGACGCCCTGGCAGGTGCTCAGCGGCGTGGAGCTGATTCTCGCGCTGCCGGTCATCCTCACGGGTATCCGCGTGGTGCTGGTGCAGAACATCGGCATGGTGACGATCGCGGCGCTGATCGGCGGCGGAGGGCTCGGGACGTTCGTGTTCCAGGGCATCGGCCAGACGGCGATCGATCTGGTCCTGCTCGGGGCGATACCGATCGTGGCATTGGCGTTCTCCGCGGCGGTGCTGCTGGATGCGCTGGTGGAGGTCATGGACCGGGCCAGAACATGATCACGATCGAGAGCCTCACCAAGGTCTACGGCACCACCACGGTCGTCGACGACGTCTCGATGGCGGTCGACCGCAACTCCATCACGGCGATCGTCGGCACCTCCGGCTCGGGCAAGTCGACGCTGCTGCGCATGATCAACCGCCTGGTCGAGCCTACCGCGGGGCGGGTGCTGCTCGACGGCAGCGACACGCGCAACGAGCCGGCGCATCTGCTGCGGCGGCGCATCGGCTACGTGATCCAGGGCCATGGGCTGTTCCCGCACCGCACGGTGGCCGAGAACATCGCCACCGTGCCGCGCCTGCTCGGGTGGCAGCCGGCGCGCATCCGCGCGCGGGTGGAGGAGCTGCTGCGGGTGTTTCAGCTCGACCCGGGCGCCTACGCCGACGCCTTTCCGCACCAGCTCTCCGGTGGCCAGCAACAGCGCGTCGGCGTCGCGCGGGCGTTGGCGGCGGAGCCCGCGGTGCTGCTCATGGACGAGCCCTTCGGTGCGCTCGATCCCATCATCCGCGCCAAGGCGCAGGAAGATCTGCTGGACATCCAGCGCCGCTTCGGCACGACCATCGTGCTGGTGACCCACGACATGGACGAGGCGTTTCGCCTCGGCGGCCAGGTGGCGGTGATGAGCGCGGGTAAGCTGCTGCAGTACGATCGTCCGGCGGTGCTGCTCACCCGCCCGGCGGATCCGTTCGTGTCGCGCCTGACGGGGGTCGCGGACCGGGCGCTGAAGCTCCTGTCGCTCACCACGGCGGGCGAGGCGGCGCTGCCCGGGGGTTGCGAGGGACCGCAGGTTGCCGCATCCGTCTCGCTGCGCGAGGTGCTCTCGGAGCTCGTGTGGTCGGGCGCACGCGCCGCCGCGGTGCTGGGAGCGGACGGCACGCCGTCCGGCCACCTGACCGTGGCCGCCATTCTGGCGCGCGGGCGGCCGTAGCCGTGTCGGCGGCGACCTGGCTGCGTGGCGCCGCGGCGCTGTTGCTGGTGGCGTTCCTCGCTGCGCCACAGCGCTTCGCACCGCTGTTCGCGCCGCTCACCGAGTACGGCGCACCGCCGATCTACGACCAGGGGAACCTCGCGCTGCTGGCGCTCGCGCAACTGGGGACGGTGTGCCTGGCGGCGGCGGCGAGCACCATCGTGGCGGTCGCGCTCGGGATCCTGGTCACGCGCCCGAGCGGCGCGCAGTTCCTGCCCCTGTCGCGCACGCTGGTCAACATCGGCCAGACCTTCCCGCCGGTCGCGGTGCTCGCGGTCACCGTGCCGCTGGTCGGATTCGGCGAGAAGCCGACGCTCATCGCGCTGTTCGCTTATGGGCTGCTGCCGATCTTCGAAAACACCATCACCGGGCTGAAGACCTGTCCGCCGCAGGTGCTCGAGGCGGCGGCCGGAATGGGCATGAGTGCGCGCCAGCGCCTGCGCGCCGTGGAGCTGCCCCTGGCGATGCCGCTGATCCTGGAAGGGATCCGGCTGTCGCTGGTGATCAACGTCGGCACGGCGACGATCGGCTCCACGGTCGCCGCCAAGGGGCTCGGCGAGGTGATCATCGCCGGGCTCCTCTCGAACAACACGGCATTCATCCTGCAGGGGGGGCTGGTGACCGGACTCATGGCGATCCTGCTGTACGACGCGCTGGCCGCGCTCGAGCGGCGGGTCTGCCGCCGGGTGCAGTTCGACTGAGACGCGCCTCCCGTAAGCGTCAGCGGAAACGGCGCGGCGGCGCGATTTTGGCTAAAATCGGCTGCGAAATGACACCCGAATCCGCCATGCCCGCCCCGGACGCACGCCTCGGCGTGATGCCGCAGCGACGGCGTGTCGCGGTCGAAATCCCGACGCTGCTGCTGATCGTGGCCACCTACGGCGCCTGGGTCGCCGCGACCCTGGCCTACACGCGCTGGCCGCTGTGGCTGGTCGCGCCGATTACCGCGGTCCTGATCACCCTGCACGGCTCGCTGCAGCATGAGATGGTCCATGGGCACCCGACCAAGTGGTGCGGCGTCAACCGCCTGCTCGCCATCGTGCCGCTGTCCCTGTGGCTGCCGTACGATCGCTACCGGCAGACCCACCAGCGGCACCACATCGACGAGCGCCTCACCGATCCGCTCGATGACCCCGAGTCCTACTACTGGATGCCCGAGGACCTGGCGCACCTGAGCCGCTTCACCCGCGCCGTGCTGCAGATGCAGCAGACGCTCGCGGGGCGCGTCGTCGTCGGTTCCTTCTGGCGCATCGGCATGTTCCTGCACGCCGAAGCGCGTGCGCTGCTGCGCAACGAGCGAGGTATCCGGGCTGTGTGGCTCGAGCACCTGGCGTGGTGCGTGCCGGTCATCGTGTGGGTGAAGCTGGTGTGCGGCATGCCGCTGTGGCTGTACGTCGTCGCCATGGTCATCCCCGGCAACGGCATTGTGCTGATCCGCTCCTTCGCCGAGCACCGTGCCCGGCCGGGTATCCGCGAGCGCATCGCGCTCGTCGAGCGCTCCTGGGTGTTGGGTCCGCTGTTCCTGTTCAATAACCTGCACGCGCTGCACCACGAGCTGCCGACGCTGCCCTGGTACGAGTACAACGCGCGCTACCGCGTGCACCGCGAGCGGCTGATCGCCGAGAACGGCGGCCTGGTCTATACATCGTATTTCGCGGTGGCACGGCGCTTCCTGTTCCGCCGCCACGACGTGCTGCCGCATCCCGCCGGGCGGGTGCCGCCGGCGCCCGCGCGCGCGCTGCCGCGCGCCGCCTGAAGCAGCTTTAGGCCGGCCGCTCGTAACCGGCGGCCCTGGCCGCGCGGTCCCATTCCAGCAGCAGCGCGTACGAGTCCTCGTTGACCGGCGCGAAGCCCTCGAGCAGCAGCGGCTCGGCAAGCGCTGCGAACCAGGGCCGGGTCGCGGCCGCGGCAAACGCGGCGCGCAGCCGCGCGAGCAGCTCGGGCGCAGCGCCGGCGGCGGCGACCAAGGCTGGCATCGGCGCCGCGGCCGTGGAGGTGAGGATGCGCACGCCGGCCGTGAGCTCTGGCGCATGGCGGGCGATCAGCAGGTGCCAGTAGGCATCGAGCGGGCCGACGTCGATGCGTCCCTCGCGCACCGCATCGAGCACGTTGCGGGCCGTGACGAGGTTGCCGCGCATCTCGCGATACAGCGCCGGCCGCTGTGCGGTGCGGTGCGCGAGCAGGTGATGGCGCCACGCGTTGAAGCCGGAGTGGGAGTGCTCCACGGTCCAGCCGGCGCGCCCGCCGAAGGTGTCCTCGAGCGTGCGGTAGGGTGCATCGGCGCGCACGATGAGGTCGGTGCGGTAGAGCGGCCGGCCGTCTGCCCAGGGGGCGCGCGCGACCGGCGCGGCGAGCGGCACGACACGCGCCAGGTGCAGTGCCAGCGGAAAGCCGCACATGAATACCGCGCCGAGGTCGGCGCGCGCCCACAGCTCCTCGAGCGGCTGCGGGGCGGGGTAGGCAACGTAGTCGAGTTCGACCTGCGCATCGCGCGCCACGTGCTCGAGAAGCGCGCGCCATGCGGCTTCGACCGCCGGCGTGACGGCGTACATGCGGGCGTTCATGATCCGCGCGCTCAAGGGACGTCCTAAGCGGCGGCGCCGATTTCCAGCGTGCGCCGGGCGACGTAGGCCTCGATCGCTTCCTTCACTGCCGGATCGAGCGGCGGCGCGCTATAGCCGGCGAGCAGCTTCTTCCAGATCCCCGTGGCGCGCTCGGTGGCGTTCTGCGAGCCCGCGTCGGTCCAGTTCTCAAAGTTCGACCAGTCCGAGAGCAGCGGGCGGTAGAACGCGGCTTCATAGCGCGCCAGGGTGTGGGAGGAGCCGAAGAAATGGCCGCCGGCGGCGATGTCCTTGATCGCCTGCACCGCCAGGTCGTCGTCGCTGAAGCTCACCGGCTTCAAAATCTCGGCCCAGTTACGCAGCAGCTCCGCATCGACCACGATCTTCTCGAACGAGGCCGACAGGCCGCCTTCCAGCCAGCCGGCGGCGTGGTTGATCAGGTGGCTGTGGCTCAAGACCGCGGCCTGCAGCGAGAAGGCGGTCTCGTAGGTGGATTGCGCGTCCACCATCGGCGAGGCGTTGACCGCGCTGGTGCGCACCGGCAGCTTGAGTCGCCGCCCGAGCTGCGCGCCGGCCAGCACCGCGTGCACGTACTCGGGCGTGCCGAAGGCGGGCGAGCCGGTGCGCATGTCGACGTTCGAGGTGAAGCCACCCATGACGCACGGCGTCCCGGGACGTATCAGCTGGCACAGCGCTACGACGCCCAGTGCCTCGGCGGTCTGTTGCACCAGCGCCCCGGCGAGCGTTACCGGCGCCATCGCGCCCATGAGCGTAAAGGGGGTGATGACCACGCATTGCCCGTGGCGCGCCATGACCATGATGTTGTCGAGGATCTCTTCGTCGACGCGGCGCGGGGAATTCACGTTCGTCACCGTCATCAGCGTCGGCCGAGCGGCCAGCTCCTCGATGCTGCAGCCGTGCTCGATCGCGGACATCGCGAGCGCATCCTGCGCCTGCACGCCGCCGATGCCGCGTGCCGCCCACACGGTATCGGCGAACTCGATGTGCGCCTGGTAGGTGAGCAGGTGGCGCGTCGCGACCGGCACATCCACCGGCTCGACCACGATGCCGCCCTGCCAGTGCAGCACGCCGAGCGCATGGGTCAGCTTGAGGATGTTGCGGAATGCCTCGATGTCGCCATAGCGGCGTCCGCCCTCCTGGTCACGGATGTTGGGGGCGCCGGTCACCGGGCCGAAGTTGACCACGTTGTCGCCGACGTGCAGGTGCCGCTGCGCGTTGCGTGCGTGCAGCACGAAACGCGCCGGTGCATGGGCGAGCTGCGCCTCGATGAGCTCGCGCCCGAGCCGCACGATCTGCGTGGCATCGTCCACCAGTGCGCCGGCGGCGCGGTACACCGCGCGGGCGGAGGCGCTGCGGATCTCCAGGCCCGCCTCCTCGAGCACCTGGAAGGCGGCCTGCAGGATGCGCTCCACCTGCTCGGCGGACAGGATCTCGAGCGGCGGCCACGGGTTGGCGAGCCGCGGCAGCGGTGCGAGCGAGGGGCCGGTGGAGCGCGGCGCGCGCGTGCGGCCTCGGCGCCGCGCGGGGGCGGGGACTTCACTCATGGCTGGCGATTCTACCCGTGAGGGCGCTCAGCCGCCGCCGGCGGACGGTGGCTCGTGCTCGCGGTGGTAGCGATGGATCGCCCACAGGTAGCTCTCCATCAGCGAATCCTTGCCGAGCTCGGCCAGCACCTCGTTGCGCCGGCGCGGGGAGCTGGTGTGTACCAGCTGCGCCCGGGCGCGCGAGAAATGCGTGAGCTGGTTACGGTACTGCCACAGCAGCTCGCGCGTGGCCATCTTGTCCTGGTGCAGCTCCCACACGCCGAGCAGCACCGCCAGCGTGCCGAGCGTGAAGGTCAGTACGTTGCGCACCGGTACGCCGATTCCCGTGCTGATGTGATGCAGCGCGTCGCCGAAGACGAACAGCACCGAGATCACCACCAGGATCGCGATGAACAGCACCTGCCGCAGGCGCTTGACGCGGCGGCTGCTGCGCTCCAGACGCGCCACCTTGCGGGTGAAGTAGGCGTGCTGGTTCTCGATCCACGCCTGCTCGACGCCGCGCAGGTCGCGCGCCGGCAGCTCGCGCAGGGCGCCGGCGTCGACCTCCGGCGGCTCGATGCCCCGCAGCACGAAGGTGATCCAGCCGAAGCCGCGGAAGCGGTCGATCCCGGAGAGCGCCAGTACTTCCGCCGCATCGACCTGCTGATCGGCGCCGGCGAGGCGCAGGTAGAAGCGCGCGCGCAGCGTCTCCGCCAGCGCGCGGTAGGTCAGGTGCTTGCCGAACCAGCGCTTGCCCTGCAGCACGTAGTACACCGACAGGCTGGTGAGCAGTATGAACACGTACGCGATCAGCACCACCCGTGACTCGGTGAGCTTCTCGTAGATCAGATACGCGAGCCCCATGGTGAAGGCCATGACGCCGAACAGATCGAACAGACGGTCGGAGCGGCGCTGGTAGAACATCGCCAGTGCATCCGCCTTGCCGTACTGCGCATCGATATCCGCGAGCATCGGCCGCTCGCCGGCCGGTACCGGGGCGGGCAGGTCGCTCATCAGCGAGTTGCGGGCCGCGAGGCGTCCGCCGGCGACCAGTTGCGCATACTCGCGGTTGTAGCTATTGAGCTCGGCGAGCTGGCCCTGCAGGTGCTGCGGGAAGCTCTGCTGAATGTGCAACACGCTGTCACCGGTGCCGAACAGAAAGCACGGCGCGCGCAGGTCGGGCGCCTCGCCCGTGCCCAGGCGCGCGGTCGGGGTCCAGTAGACCACGCGCTCGGCTTCCGAATCCTCGTGCACCTCGACGAACTGCAGTCGCTCGAGGTCAGGGTTGGCGTCGTTGCGCACGCCGAGGTAGCGCAGCACGGTGTCGGCGGTGCCGCCGGGCATGCGCGAGGGCTGTCCGTCCCACAGCGCCAGCAGCAGGCTGGTGCGGCGCATCAGCGTGTTGGTGAGGTGCGCGTACATGGCGTCGCGCTGCGCGGGGGATTGTGCCGCTGCCGCGCCGGCCGGCGCGGCGGGATCGGACGACAGCTCGACGCAGCGCAACTGTGGGTGCTGCAGCAGCTGCTGCAGGAACGCCAGCGTCTGCGCATCGAAGTCGGTCGCGTACTGTGCCAGCGGCATCGGCAGCAGCGCCTCGACGCCGACACCGAGTCCGAGAGCGGTTTCGGCGACCAGCAGATCGGCGCCCGCGGCCATGCCGACCAGCAGCCGCAGCTCGGTGTCCGGCAGGTGCGTCTTCAACTGGCGCACAAAATCGGTGACTGCCTCGCGCAGCCGCGGCAGATCTGCCGCATCAAGGTCGCGGTGTCCTGACACGCCGACCATGAAGGGCGAATTGGCGCAGGCGGCAGAGCTCATCGAAGCATCACCGGGAGTGACGGGCGAGGGCGGCATTGTGCGGGCGTGCTGCTGCGGCGACAATGCCCGTGAGCGTCGCGCCGGCAGTTGTGTCGCCGGGAGCTCAATTCATCGGACCGCGTGAGGACCGTATGAGCCTGCTGCTTCGGGTGAATCTTGCGTTGGTCGTCGTGTTCGCGGTCGGCGCAACGTTTACCGGCCTGGTCTGCCGCACACTCCTGCAACGCAATGCCGAGCACGAGATTCGCGCCGAAGCGCAGCTGATGATGGACAGCGCGCGCGCGGCGCGCGACTACACCGCGGAGCAGGTGGCGCCGCTGCTGCAGGGGCAGATGCAGTCACGCTTTCTGCCGCAGAGCGTGCCGTTCTACGCTGCCACGGAGCACTTCCTGCGGCTGCACGCCGAGCGACCCGAGTACTCCTACCAGGAGGCGACGCTCAACCCGACCAACCTGCGCGACCGGGCGACTGACTGGCAGGCGGACATCATCCAGCGCTTCCGTGAGGACGACAAGGTGCACGACTTGAGTGGCGAGCGCGATACGCCCATGGGACCCACGCTGTACCTCGCCAGGCCCATCCGCGCGGCCGGTGAGTGCCTCAGCTGTCACGGCACGGCAACCACGGCGCCCGCGACCGTGATTGCCCGCTACGGCAGCAGCAACGGCTTCGGTTGGCAGGCCGGGGATGTCATCGGTGCGCAGGTGGTGTCGGTGCCGGTTGCCAGCGCCGAAGCGCGCGCCGGGCATGCCTTCCGGGCCTTTCTCGCCTCCCTGGTGACGGTGTTCGTCGCACTGCTGCTGGTGGTGAACGTGGTGCTGTATCTGCTGGTGGTGCGCCCGGTGCGGCGCATGGCGCAGATCGCCGACCATCTGAGCGTCGGGGACACGGACGCGCCGGAGTTTCCGGTGAGCGGCGGGGCGGAGATCGCCGCGCTCGGGCGCGCCTTCAACCGTATGCGCAAGAGCCTCGACAAGGCGATGAAGGCGCTGGGGGACTGAGGGGCGATGCCGCAAGACGTCTTCGTCAGCTACTCGCAGGCCGACCACGGCACCGCGCTCGCCCTGGTGTCGTACCTCGAGGCGCAGGGCATCGGCTGCTGGGTGGCGCCGCGTGACGTGGCGCCGGCGGCGGACTGGGCCGCTGAGATCCTCGCGGCGATCGCCGCGGCGCGCGTCATGGTGCTGGTGTTCTCCGCGAGCGCAAATTCCTCGCCACAGGTGCGGCGCGAGGTAGAGCGGGCCGTACACCGCGAGGTGGCGGTGCTGCCGGTACGCATCGAGGACGTGCTGCCCTCGCAGAGCCTCGAATACTTCCTCAGCAGCCAGCATTGGCTGGATGCGTTTCCGCCACCCATGGAACCGCACTTTGCACGCCTCGGCACCTACCTGAAGACGCTGCTGGCCGGCGCGGCACTACCGGCGGTGGCGGCGAGCGCGTCGCCGCTCGCGGACAGCGCCCGTCACAAGGTGCTGCCCGACGCCGCGACGCTGCACCGCCTCGAGTCGCAGCTGGCGCTTTACATCGGGCCGTTCGCCCGGCACCTGGTGAGCCGCGCCGCGGCACGCGGCGCCAGCCTCGAGGCGCTGATCGCGGAGCTGAGCACCGAGATCGAATCCGAACAGGAGCGGCGGCAGTTCATCAACGCCTGCCGGCGGACCGTGGGTGGCGGCTAGCGGCGTGAGCACTGCAGCGCTCCCACCGCCGGCACATCAGGCGCGCTTCGGGTTGACGCCGGCGCAGGTCGCCGCTTTCCAGGCCGATGGCGCGCTCGTGCTGCGAGGGCTGCTGCAGCCGCAGGAGCTGGAGCTGCTGCGCGCGGGGATCGAGCACAATCTTGCGCACCCGAGCGCGCGCGCCAAGGTGGCGAGCAGCCGCGACGATCCGGGATTCTTCTGCGAGGATTTCTGCTGCTGGCAGGACAACCCGCACTACCGGCGCTTCATATTCGAATCGGCGCTCGGCGCGGTGGGCGCGGGACTGATGCGCAGCGCGAGTGCACGCCTTTATCACGATCACATGCTCACCAAGGAGCCCGGTACACGCGCGCGCACGCCGTGGCACCAGGATCAGCCTTACTACAACGTGAGCGGGCGGCAGAACTGCAGCTTCTGGATCCCGGTCGACCCGGTGGATCGCGCCACCACGCTCGAATTCGTCGCCGGCTCGCACCGCGGCCCGTGGCTGATGCCGCGCACCTTCATGGACCACCAGGCGAAGTGGTTCCCGCCCGGCAGCCTCGCCGAGCTGCCGGACATCGATGCCGAACGGGCGCGCTGGCCGATTCTCGGCTGGCCGCTCACTCCGGGCGATGCGGTGTGTTTCCACATGCTGACTCTGCACGCGGCCGCCGGGGTCGCGGGCGGCGGCCGGCGGCGCGTGTTCTCGGTGCGGCTGCTCGGCGACGACATGCGGCACGCGCCGCGCGACTGGCCGACCTCGCCGGAGTTTCCCGGGCTCAGCGAGTCGCTGCCGGCGGGTGCGCCGCTCGAGCACCCGCTGTTCCCGCTGCTGTGGCAGGGCTGAGGCGTCGCCCCGGCGTGCGCCGTCCTTAACCTGCGTGGGGCCCATTGCGGGTTCACCAGCGCCACGCGCACCTCGACTGGCGCGAGCGGTCGTCCCCGACCGGCACCGCGGCGCGCACGCGCCCACCCTGCTCGACGCCGTGATCGCGCCCCGTGACCAGCTGGCCCGGATGCACGCCGCCTGCCAGGGCGTGCCCGGCGTGTGACATGGCGACGGACTGGAACGCGCCCCGCACGCTGCGTAACGTGCGCGGCGGTCGGCGGTTGAGCCGTTTTCGGACCTGGAACTTCCCCTTCGAGGTCCGAAAACGTCCGGGCCTGGCGCGCGCGCGGCACTAAATTGCTGCGCACAAGCAAGCGGCCGCACCGGCCGCAGGGAGCTCATATGAAAAACGCACACGGACTCGGATTGCCCCGCAGGCGAGGGCTGCTCGCCGCGGCGGGCGTGGCAGCGCTCGGCCTCGCCGCGACCGCACCGGCATACAGCGACCCGCCGGCACCGGCCTACATCATTTATGACACCGGCACCCTCGGCGGCACGTTCGCCTTCGGCGCGGGCGTGGACAATCTCGGCTGGGTGACCGGGGCCTCGCTCAACGCCGCGGGCGCGCTGCACGCGACGCTGGCCATCCCCGGCAACCTCATCGATCTCGGCACGCTCGGTGGCACGAACAGCGCGGTCGAATGGCCGGTCAAGAACAATCACGGCCTGGTGGTCGGCATCTCCGAATCCGCCACGCCTGATAAGAACGGCGAGGTGTTCTCCTGCGTCGACTTCATTCCGACCAATGGTCACACCTGCCTGCCGTTCCTGTGGCAGAACGGTGCGCTCAGTCAGCTGGCACTGCTCGGCGGCAACAACGGCTTCGCGACCGGCGTCAACAACGCCGGCATCGCGGTCGGCTGGGCGGAGACCGCCGTGCACGACGGCGATTGCGTGCTGCCGCAGGTGCTGCAGTTCCTCGCGGTCGAGTGGGGCCCGGGGACCGCGGTGAAGCGCGTGCTGCCGCCCTATGGCAGGGACACCACCTCGGCCGCCACGGCGATCAACGACGCCGGTGAAGTGGTCGGCATCTCCGGTGCCTGCGACAACGCGGTGGGCGCCTACAGTGCGAGGCATGCGCTGCTGTGGATCAACGGCCAGCCGATCAAGCTGCCGACTCTCGGTGGTGCGGGCTGGAACACCCCGATGGCGATCAACAACGCCGGCATCATCGTGGGCTTTCTGGATACCCCAGGCGATGTCAGTGGCGGGGTATTAACGCCGAACTCCCAGGCGGTCATCTGGACGCCCGACGGCATCATCAACCTGCACACGCTGCCGGGTGATGCGACGGCCCAGGCAACCGGCATCAACGACTTCAACCAGGTCGTCGGCACGTCCTTCGAGGCTAGCGGTGCGCCGCACGCGGTGTTCCTGTGGCAGAACGGTCAGCTCTATGACCTGAACTCGCTGCTGCAGACCGACGCTCCCCTGCAGGCGCTGGAGACCGGCGACATCAATGATCGCGGCGAGATCACCGGCTTGGCGTGCGTGCTGGTCGACGGTGCCTGCGGTCCGGTAGCGCACACTTTCGTGGCGATTCCGGCGCCGGGCAGCCGGCCGCCGGGCTGGCAGCCGGCGCAAGTCTCGCAGCGCCCACAGATGTCGGCGGAGCTGCGGCAGCAGCTGGCGCAGCACAGTCGCCTGATGCACGCGCAGGCTCAGCGCCCCGCGGCGCCCTAGGCAACACGGCCGTCGACGGCGACGGGCCGCGCGCTCCCCCCGGTGCGCGGCCCGCCGCCTCCTGGCGGCCCGCGCCGCGCCGCAGGGCAGGCGAGCTGGCGCGCTTTGGCTCAATCGCCGCGCGGACCTTGATTGCCGCAGGCCGACAGGGTTGAATCGCTAGCTCGGTCATCCTCGGGGGCGAACATGCGATCCGGCGGCCACACAACGGTTATCCGCCGGGTCCTCGAGCGCCGCGCGCAGAAGATTCCCGCGGCTGACGACAGCACCACCACCGCGACGGTGGCTGTGATGGTGCGCGTGCTGCCCCCGCCGAAGGCACTGCTGGTGTTCGTCGATCAGCCGCTGCGCCAGCAGATGGAGCGCCACTTCACCCCGGACGTGCTCGACCTGGAAGCGGTCGCGGACGAGGCGGAGGCGCTGCGCCGCTTCACGGCGGAGTTCCGTGCGGTCGTGATCACCGACAGCCCCGAGCTGATTCGCACGCTGCGGGCGCGTACCAGCGGCGGGCGCGCGCCCTTCATCCTGTACGTGGCGGAGCTCGACGAGGCGCAGGAGCGCGAGGTCGGGCTGCTCGCCGGTGCCGACGACTGCATCGGCCGGCGGGTCTCCAGCGACGAGCTGGACGCGCGCGTCGCCGCGGCGCGGCGCATCACCGAGCTCGAGGGGGTGCTGCGCATCACGCTGGCGGAGAACCGCAAGCTCGCGGCCACCGACGACCTGACACGGGTGGCGAGCCGGCGCTTCTTCGGCAAGCATTTCCCACGCGAGGTCGAGCGCGCCGCGCGCTATGGCCTGCCGCTGTCGCTGCTGCTGTGCGACATCGACCACTTCAAGAAGATCAACGACACGCTGGGGCATGCGGGCGGGGATCAGATCCTGCGCCAGTTCGGGCCGCGGCTGAAGCAGGGGCTGCGGCGGCGCATCGACTGGGTGGCGCGGCTCGGCGGCGAGGAATTCGCGATCGTGATGCCCGAGACCAACTACGCGCAGGGCCTGGAGGTGGCGCGCAAGCTGCGGCGCGTCGTGGGCGACGGCCCGTTCCTGGTCGATAAGAAGAAGGTGCGCGTCAGCGCCAGCTTCGGACTGTGCGGCATCGACCGGGTGCCGGTCAGAGAGTCGCGCCTGGCGGCGCGCATCCTGCGCATCGCCGACGCCGCGCTCTACCGCAGCAAGCACGACGGCCGCAATCGCGTCACCGCGACCACGCTCGAGGGTTCGGCGACCTAGCCGCTGAGGGCCGCCAGCGCGCACGCACGCCGTGCCGCGCTCGTGTGGATCCGGTGCCCCTTAGGAAGGCGGGAGGGCAAGATGATTGCGGAGAATTGGGCGAATGGGAGGTACCCCTCACTTTGGTACCCCCTTACGTGATAGTTAACTACCTGATTCGTCGGACCACGACCAATTGACTCGCGGTCCGCTCGAGCAACTACTCCCAATAATTCCTGGAGTCGCAGCAGCGCAGGTATCGTATGGGGCAATCCAAGAGTGAGGTCGCGGACGATCGGGCATTGACCGATGCGCGCCTCGACGCGGAACGCGCAGCCTCAGACGCTGATAGCCCGGTATCCACGGCCGCCGCCCGCGGCGCGCTCGATGACCACATCGAGCGGGACCGCATACTCGCTGATGCCAGGCTCCTGAAATTCCGGGTTGGAGTCGATCGTACGCTGTCCCGCGAACAGTCCGATTCTCCTTCTGCCAATTCCTCCGTTGCTCACGAGCGAGAATCGGCCGAGCAACGCAAGCAAATTGAGCGCGGCGTGACGGACACTCTCCTGCAGCAGGAGCGGCAACGCTCTGATGTCGCAGTTGAAGCGCAGCGTAGTGAGCACGACGCGGCGCGTGACGGATTGGAGGGGCGGCGGCAGGACACAGATAACCAACTGTCGAACGAGCGACGGGGCGCGGATACCACTGCCAGCGCCCTCGGTGAGACGAGAAATGTCCTGGGCGAGACACGCGATGCCCTTACTAAAGCTGAGACCAAGGATTGGCGGCAACGCGACGTACTGGGGACGGTGGCGCACGACCTTCGCAGCCCTTTGAGCGCGATCTGCCTGAGCGCAGAGAGTATTGCCGAGACGACCAAAGATGCCTCGACCCGTAGCGCCGCCCGCGTCATTGAGCTTGCTGCAGCGCGCATGGAACGACTGCTCAGCGATCTGCTCGATGTGGCCCGCATTGAATCCGGGGCGCTGCGCGTTTTAAAGCAGCACCATGACGTGGGTGCGCTTCTCCAGGAAGTACTCCACTCGTACGAGCCGATGTTCTCGGCCCGCGGCATCACATTCGCCGTCGATAAGCCGACCGATGGCATGGCGGCATTCTTCGACTACGACCGCATCGTGCAGGTACTCTCGAACCTGTTGGGAAACGCGATGAAGTTCACGCAGAATGGCGGAGCGGTGGCGTTGCACGTAGAGCGACAGGCAGAACTGCTGGTCTTCACCGTGCGGGACAACGGTGTCGGCATTCCGCAAGCCTCGCTGCCACATATATTTGAGCGGTTCTGGAACATCGACAGCGATACGCGCCGCGGGATTGGCCTGGGGCTTTACATCTGCGAGAACATCATTCAGGCACACGGCGGCACGATTGGGGCAGAGAGCGAGCCGGGGAAAGGCGCCACGTTCCGATTTTCATTGCCCGCTACGCAAGGCGCAGAGCAACATCGCGCATTAGCAAGAGCGGGCTAGCGCACCCGCTGGCGACGCTGACTGTGCGGTTGCGACCGCCAGCACCGTGTGAGCGTGGTTCCTAACACCGGCGCCCGGTACGCAACACCTTTCTTCGCCTGCGCAAATGCTGCGAGTGTGCCCGGGGCCGGACTCGAACCGGCACGGGGTTTCCCCCAAGGGATTTTAAGTCCCTTGCGGCTACCAGATTTCGCCACCCGGGCTTCTTTCCCGCCGCGCGATTCTACCGAAGCCTTAGCTGCGCGGACCTAAATGAAAGCAACTTTTAAATGTGGCGCTAAGGCCATGAATTTGCGAGACTTAAGGGACGCAAAATTCGCGTTAAACCTCCGGGGCGCCGCAGGCGACACACCGTATGTGCGACAGGATAACGTTATCTTTGCGCTTGGCCGTGGCAGCGTAGAGCGGCAATGCCCGAGGCGACACTCGAAGTCGAGAATCTGCACGTGTTCCGCGGCGAGCGGCACGTGCTGCGCGGCGTGCAGTTCGCGCTCGCGGGCGGGGAGTACCTCGAGGTACGCGGCGCCAACGGCGCGGGCAAGACGAGCCTGCTGCGTGCGCTGTGCGGACTGATCTGGCCCGAGGAGGGCCAGGTGCGGTGGAACAGCATCAACGTGCGCGCGGACCTGCGCGCCTTTCATTCGCGGCTCGCTTACCTCGGTCACGAGCCGCCGCTGAAGGCCGACCTGAGCGCGCGCGAGAACCTGCGCTACTGGATCGGCGTGCGCCGGCGGCTCCGCTCCGCCGAGCTCGACGCGGCCCTCGAGCGCGCAGGTGCGGGTTCGTGGTGTGAGCGGCTGGTGCGCACGTTGTCGGCCGGACAGCGGCGCCGCGTGGCGCTCGCAGGCCTGGCGCTGCTCGCCGTGCCGCTGTGGCTGCTCGACGAGCCGGCGACGCATCTCGACGCGGACGGACAGCAGCTGGTGAGCGCGCTCATCGGCGAGCAGCTGGCGCGCGGCGGGCTGGTGGTCGCGGCCGTGCACCAGAGCCTGCCGGCGGCGGCGCCGCAGCTGCGCACCCTGGAGCTGCCCGCTTGAACGCCGGAACCTCGGCGGCTGGCACGCTGCCAGCTGCACACGCCGCCGGAACCGCGGCGCCTGCTGCGGCGAGTGCGGCGGCGGCGAGCGCACTCGAGGCGGCGTGGCTCGCGCTGCTGCGCGACGTGCAGCTCGCCTTCCGCAGGCGCGCCCAGCTGGTGCAACCCCTGGCCTTCTTTGCGCTGGTCACGATGCTCTTTCCGCTGGCGATCTCGCCCGAGCTCACGCAGCTGCGCGCCGTGGCGCCGGGCGTGCTGTGGGTGGCGGAGCTGCTCGCCTCGCTCCTGGCGCTGGAATTCCTGTTTCGCGACGACGCGCACGACGGCACGCTCGAGCAGTACGCGCTCTCGGGGCAGTCCCTCACCTGGCTCATGTTCGCGAAGACCGCCGCGCATTGGCTGCTCACCGGCGTGCCGCTCGCGCTCATGGCGCCGCTCGCGGCGCTGTCGCTCGGCGTCCCGGTGACCGCGCTGCCGGGCATCCTGCTCGCGGTGATCGTCGGCAGCGTCACCTTGAGTCTCATCGGCTCAATCGGTGCGGCGCTCACCCTGGGGCTGAAGCGCAGCGGCGCGCTGCTGTCGCTGCTCACCGTGCCGTTGTCGCTGCCGGTGCTGATCTTCGGCGCGCGCGCCACGCAGCTCGCGATCAACGGCGCGCCGCTGCTCGCGCCGCTCGAGCTGCTGGCGGCGCTGGCGGTGCTCGCCGTGACGCTGGCGCCGCTGGCGGCGTCGGCCGCGGTGCGCATCTCTCTGGAGTAGCCGAAAGGGCGTGCCGCATGAGCTGGACCTGGTTCCATCGCCTCGCCTCGCCGCCGTACGTGTACGCGTTCGCGGCACGCCTCACGCCGTGGTTCGCCTGGCCGGCGGCACTTTGCATCCTCGGCGGTCTGTGGGGCGGGCTGGTGCTGGCGCCGCCCGACTATCAGCAGGGCGATGGCTTTCGCATCCTCTACGTGCACGCCCCGAGTGCGTGGATGTCGCTGATGGTGTATACGACGATGGCGATCGCCGCCGCCGTCGGGCTCATCTGGCGCATCAAGGTGGCGCACGCGGTCGCGGCGAGCTGTGCGCCGATCGGGGCGTCGTTCACCTTCGCCGCGCTGGTGACCGGGGCGCTGTGGGGCGAGCCGATGTGGGGCACCTACTGGGAATGGGATCCGCGGCTGACCTCCGAGCTGGTGCTGCTGTTTCTGTACCTGGGCTACATGGGACTGCGCGCTGGAATCGAGGATACGCAGCGGGCGGACCGGGCGAGCGCCGTGCTGGCGGTGGTAGGCGTGGTGAACGTGCCGATCATTCACTACTCGGTGGTCTGGTGGAACTCGCTGCACCAGGCCCCGTCGGTGATGAGACTGGCAAAACCGACCATGCCGCCGTCCATGCTGGTGCCGCTGCTGCTCATGCTGCTCGGCTTCACGCTGTACTTCGTGGCGGTGCTGCTGGTGCGGTTGCGCGGCGAGGTGCTGGGCCGCGAGCGCACGGCGAGCTGGATCCGCGAGGTGGTGAGCGCATGAGGGCCTTTCTCGACATGGGCGGCTATGCGGCCTTCGTCTGGCCGGCTTACGCGGTGACTTTCGCGGTGGTGGTGCTGAACGTCGTGTGGGCGCGGCGCGCGCTCGCGCGCGCGCGCGCCTCGGCCCGGCGGCGCCTCAGCGCGCGCTCGGAAGGCCCATGACACCGCGGCGGCGCCGCATGGTTCTGGTGCTCGGCATCGTCGCCGGCGTCGGCCTGGCCGGGGCGCTCGCGCTCAGCGCCTTTCGCCAGAACGTCACGTTCTTCTTCGATCCCACCCAGGTGGCCAACGGCGAGGTGCGTGGCGGCCAGCCGTTCCGCCTCGGCGGCATGGTGAAGCAGGGCAGCTTCACGCGCGCCCCCGGCAGCCTCGAAGCGCACTTCATCGTCACAGATTTCAGCCACGAGGTCACGGTGAGCTACAACCAGGTGCTGCCGGATCTGTTTCGCGAGGGCGCCGGCGTCGTCGCCCACGGACGGCTGCGTGCCGACGGCACCTTCGTGGCGGACGAGGTACTCGCGAAGCACGATGAGAAGTACATGCCGCCGGAAGTGGCGCGCTCGCTGAAGCGCCGGCAGGGCGAGTCGCGCGCGCTCGCGGCGCCGGGCGCAGCGCCCGCGCCGGTGACCGGCGCCGCACCCTCTGCGGGGAGCTGACCTGCGGTGCTGCCCGAGCTGGGTCATTTCGCCCTGATCCTCGCACTGCTGCTGGCGGGGTTGCAGGCATTCTTCGGCATCGCCGGCCCGGTGCTCGGCCGCGAGCGCTGGATGGCCGCGGTCATTCCGGCGGTCGCGGGCCAGGCGGTGATGGTGGCGACCGCGGTGGCGTGCCTCGTCGCCGCTTTCGTCGGCGATGATTTCTCGGTGACTTACGTGGCTGAGAACTCCAACACCGCGCTGCCGCTGTTCTACCGCGTTACGGCGCTGTGGGGTGCGCACGAGGGCTCACTGCTGCTGTGGATCCTGCTGCTGGCGCTGTGGACCCTCGCCGTGGCGATCGGCTCGGGCCGCCTGCCGGCGCGCTTCGCGGCGCGCGTACTCGGGGTGCTCGGCGTCGTGAGCTTTGGCTTCCTGCTGTTCACGCTGGCCACTTCGAATCCGTTCATGCGCCTAGATCCGCCGGCGCCCGACGGGCGCGACCTCAATCCCATCCTGCAGGATCCCGGCCTGGCCGTTCATCCGCCGGTGCTCTACACCGGTTACGTCGGCTTCGCGGTGGCGTTCGCATTCGCCTGTGCGGCGATGCTCGAAGGCCGGCTCGACCAGCAGTGGGCGCGCTGGACAAGGCCGTGGACCGCGGTGGCCTGGTCGTTCCTCACCTGCGGCATCGCCATGGGCAGCTTCTGGGCGTACTACGAGCTCGGCTGGGGAGGTTTCTGGTTCTGGGATCCGGTCGAGAATGCGTCGTTCATGCCGTGGCTGGTCGGGACCGCGCTGCTGCATTCGCTCGCGGTCACCGACAAGCGCGGGCTGTTCAGGAGCTGGACGCTGCTGCTGGCGATCCTGGCGTTTTCGCTGAGCATGCTCGGCACCTTCCTGGTGCGCTCCGGGGTACTGGTGTCGGTGCACTCGTTCGCCGCCGATCCGATGCGCGGCGTTTTCATCCTCGCGTTCCTCGTCATCATGATCGGCGGCGCGCTCACCCTCTACGCGTGGCGGGCGCCGCTGCTGAAGTCCACGGCCGGCTTCGAGCTCGGTGCGCGCGAGTCGTTTCTCCTCTTTAATAATGTGCTGCTGGTGATCGCCGCCGCGACGGTGTTCGCCGGCACGCTGGCGCCGCTGATCTCGGACGCGCTCGGTCTGGGCACGGTCTCCGTCGGACCGCCGTACTTCAACCCCACCTTCATGATGTCGACCCTGCCGCTGCTCGCGCTGCTGGCGGTCGGCATCCACGCCAGCTGGAAGCGCGGACGGCTCAAGGACAGCGCGCGCGCGTTGCTCGTGACCTGCCTCGTGGCGGCCGTGCTCGGCTGCGGTCTGGTGTTCGGGCTGTTCGCGCGCGGCGGGCTGCTCGCCGCCGTCGGGGCGACGCTCGGGCTGTGGATCGCGCTCTCCTCGCTGGTGGATCCGATCGACCGCTGGCGGCGCCGATTGTCCCTGCCGCGCGCGATGCTCGGCATGACGCTGGCGCACCTGGGGCTGGCGCTGTTCGTGGTGGCGCTCACCACCGTGGAGTCTTTCACCGTCGAGCGCGACGTGGCGCTCGCCGCCGGGGCGAGCACCCGCGTCGGCGACTACGAATTTCGCTTCGACGGCGTGCAACCACTCGACGGTCCGAATTACTCCGCGCTGGCCGCCACGGTCGTCGTCACGCGCCACGGCAGCCCGGTCGCGGTGCTGCGGCCGCAGAAGCGCCAGTACTGGGTGCAGCGCCAGCTCACCAGCGAGACCGCCATCACCATGAATCGTGGCAACAATCTGCTGCTGGCGCTCGGCGACGACCTGGGTGCCGGTCGCTGGAGCCTGCGCGTGCAGATCCGCCCATTGGTGAGCTTGGTGTGGGTGGCCGCGTTCATCATGGCGCTCGGCGGGGCGCTGGCAGCCTCCGATCGACGCTATCGCGCGGCGCAGGCGACGCAGCGTGCGCCGGCGGGCGCCGCCGGCGAGCCGGCGCGATGAACCGCTTCCTGCTGCCGCTCGGAGCGTTCCTGCTGCTGGCGGTCGTGCTGGCGGTGGGCATCTGGCACTCCCCGGAGAAAGGCGTGATCCCATCGCCGCTGCTCGGGCGGCCGGCGCCGCAGTTCGCGCTTCCGGAGCTCAACCATCCCGGACGGCAGCTGCGCTCGGCGGAGCTCAAAGGACGCTGGTACCTGTTCAACGTGTGGGGAACCTGGTGCACGGAGTGCCGGGCCGAGCACGCGGTGCTGTTGAAGGTGCAGCAGGCCGGCGTGGTGCCGCTCATCGGCCTCGACTGGAAGGACGATGACGCCCAGGCGCGCGACTTTCTCACACAGCTCGGCAATCCCTACCAGGCCGTGGCGGTGGACGCCTCGGGACGGGCGGCGATCGATTGGGGCGTGTACGGTGCGCCGGAGACATTCCTGGTCAACCCGCAGGGCATCATCGTCTACAAGCACGTCGGCGCCCTGACCGATGACACCTGGACGCGGGAGATCCTGCCGCGTATCTCCGCGGCAGCCGCCGGCTCTTAGAAATGCGCGTGCACCTGTCTGTGGTCATGGCCGTGATGCTCGCCGCGCTGGGCGCGGCGGGCACCGCCCGGGCGGTGGATCCGACCGAGCTGCCGGATCCGGCCCTGCAGGTGCGCTACCTCGCGCTCACGCATGAACTGCGCTGCATGCAGTGTCAGAACGAATCCCTCGCTGACTCGCCGGTCGAGCTCGCGGCGGATCTGCGCCGCGAGGTGCGCGAGCAGCTGCTCGCGGGCAAGTCGGACGAGCAGGTGCGCGCCTGGATGGCGGCGCGCTACGGCGACTTCATCCTGTTCCGGCCACGCTACTCGTGGCGCAACGCCTGGTTGTGGGGCGCGCCCGCGGTGCTCTTGCTGATCGGGGCGCTGGTCTCGTGGCGCATCGTGCGCGAGCGCACGGTGTTGCTCGCCACGGACGATGCCCCCCTCGAAGAGGACCGGCAAGGCTGATGGTCACCTTCGTGTTGCTGGCCGCGGCGCTGTCGCTCGCCGCCGTAGCGGTGGTGGTCGTGCCGCTGCTGCGGCCGATTCCCGCCGGCACCGCGCCCGCCTCGCGGGCGGCGCTCGTCTCGACCACGCTGCTGCTGCTCGGGGCCGCGGGGTTGTACCTGTGCTGGAGCAACTGGCCGTGGCACGCTCCCGCGCCAGGCAATTCCCCCCAGGCCATGGTGGCACGCCTCGCGCGCCACCTCGAGCACGATCCGCAGGATCTGGACGGCTGGCTGATGTTGGGACGCTCCTACAGCGTGCTGCAGGAGTATCCGCTCGCGGTGCGCGCCTTCGCGCGCGCCGACCGGCTGAGCGGCGGCAAGAGCGCCGAGGCGGTGGTGGGGCAGGCGGAGGCGCTGGCGCTTGCCGACCAGAACGAGCTCGACGGGCGCGCGGCGCGCCTCATCGAGCGGGCGCTGCAGCTCGACCCGCGCTCCGGCAAGGCGCTGTTCCTCGGCGGGCTGATCGCCGCCCGCCAGGGGAATCTGCCGCTCGCGCGCGAGCGCTTCGCGGCGCTCCTCACCATGGACCCGCCGGCAACCGTGCGGCCGCTGATCGAACAGCAGATCAGCGTCATCGACGAGACGCTCGCCCGCAAGTCCGCTGCAGCGCCGCAAACAGCAGCGGCCGCGGCGGATGCGGCACACACGGTGGTAACTGTCAATGTCAGTGTGTCACCGAAGCTCGCGGCCGCCGCCGCCGGGGGTTCGCTGTACGTGTTTGTCCGCGATCCCGCCCAGTCCGGTCCGCCGCTCGCGGTCAAGCGCCTGGAAAGTTACTTTCCCCAGAGTGTTGCCTTGAGCGCCTCCGACTCGATGATCCCCGGGCGCTCGTTTACGGCCGGCCAGAGCGTGCAGGTGGTGGCGCGCATCGCGCGCAGCGGCAGTCCGGTGGCGGTGAGCGGCGACCCGTTCGGGCAGATCACCTACCAGGTCGGCCGGGACGGCGTGGTTGGCCTGGTGATCGACCGCCTGACACCCTGACTTGCCCACAACGGGTTACAACGTAGGCATGCGCTGACGGCGAGGGTCAGGTTAGCCTGATGTTCGCCGTCCCCGGACGGCGTTATTCTTCCCTCAGGCGAACCAACTGTTGTGTCATACCGGTTCATCCATTCCGCGGCACGCCCGACGTATCCGCGGGTCAAGCGAACCAGAAGGAGAGCAGTGATGGCTGAAGGAGCAGTGAATGAAGGGCGCGTATCGCACCGCGGCTTTGCCTCCATGAACGCGGAGCGGCAGCGGCAGATCGCGAGCATGGGCGGCAAGGCAGTGCCCGACGAGAAGCGCAGCTTCTCGCAGAACCGCCGCCTGGCGGCGGAAGCCGGCCGTAAGGGCGGGCAGAGCGTTCCGGGAGCGAAGCGCAGCTTCTCGCAGAACCGCGAGCTGGCGGCGATCGCCGGCCGCAAGGGCGGGCAGAGCGTTCCCGACGAGAAGCGCAGCTTCTCACAGCATCCGGAGCTTGCGGCCGAAGCGGGCCGCAAGGGTGGACAGGCCAGCCACGGAAGCGGCGCCCGCCCCCTCTAGGGCGGTCATTACCACGGCAGGTGTCGAGGACGGCGTGCGCAGTGTCGCTGCGCACGCCGTCCGGCCTTATGCGCGCAGCGTCACCAGCCAGGCGCCGGCGGTCACCAGCGCGACCCCCAGCCAGTTGAGCGGCGCCAGCCGCTCGCCTAAGAATCCCACGCCGAACACGGCGATGAGCACGACGCTCAGCTTGTCGAGCGGCGCCACGCGCGCCGCGTCGCCGACATGCAGCGCCCGAAAATAGCACCACCACGAGGCGCCGGTCGCCAGCCCCGAAAGAACCAGGAACGCCCAGGCCCGTGGCGCGACCTGCGTGACTCCCGGCAGTGCACGCGTCGCGAGCGCCACCGCCGTCAGCAGCACCAGGATGACCACGGTGCGGATGAGTGTCGCCAGGTCCGGATTGACGTCCGCCACGCCGAGCTTGGCGAAGATCGCCGTGAGCGCGGCAAACAGCGCCGAGAGCAGTGCCCACACCTGCCAGGAAGCCATGGCGCTAGTGTCACACACCCGCGGCGCCGGCAGCAGCAGCGGCGCACACGGCCGAGGCGGTCAGCGATTCGCGGCGCGCGGGATTGACCTGGGAGCGCCACTCGTACTACTTTCTGCGGCGAGCTAGGGGAGCCCCGGCAGGGGGCTGAGAGGCCAGCGAGCGCCGTGGGAAGGCGCGCCCTGGCGACCCTCCGTACCTGATCCAGTTAATGCTGGCGTAGGAAAGTTTCCCTCGAGACGGCGATCGCACCGGTGACACCGGCGGGCGATTCTTTCCGAAAGCGTGCGGCATTCACCGGATCTTCTGCCATGAAGTCAGGAGCGTGCCGATGAATGCGCAGTTGCTACACGTCGTTTCCGAGCCGTTGCCCGCCTCGCGCAAGGTCTACAAGCCCGGCGCCCTGCACCGCGAGCTGCGCGTGCCGATGCGCGAGATCACGGTCCATCCGGCGGCCGGCGAGCCGCCGCTGACCGTCTACGACAGTTCCGGTCCGTACACCGATCCGGCCGTGACCATTGACATCGCGCGCGGCCTGCCGGCTCTGCGGGCGCCGTGGATCGCGGCGCGCGCCGACATCGAAGCCTACCCGGGACGGCGGGTGCAGCCGCTCGACAACGGCCTCGCCGCCGGGGGCCACGCGGCGCCGGAGTTTGCGCGGCTGCGTGCGCCGCTGCGCGCCCGGGCGGGGCGGGCGGTGACGCAACTGGCGTATGCGCGTGCCGGGATCATCACCCCGGAGATGGAGTTCGTGGCGGTGCGCGAGAACGTCGGGCGCGAGGCGCTCGCCGCCACCGCCCGGGACGGCAACGACTGGGGAGCAGCCGTTCCGGACTTCGTCACCGGCGAATTCGTACGCGCCGAGCTGGCTGCCGGGCGCGCCATCATTCCGGCGAACGTCAACCACCCCGAGTCCGAGCCGATGATCATCGGCCGCAACTTCCTGGTGAAGATCAACGCCAACATCGGCAACTCCGCGGTCACCTCCTCGACGGCTGAGGAAGTCGACAAGATGGTGTGGGCCATCCGTTGGGGCGCGGATACCGTCATGGATTTGTCGACCGGCCGCAACATTCACACTATCCGCGAATGGATCCTGCGCAATTCGCCGGTGCCGATCGGCACGGTGCCCATCTATCAGGCGCTGGAGAAGGTGGGCGGGGTCGCCCAGGACCTCAGCTGGGAGATCTTCCGCGATACGCTGATCGAGCAGGCGGAGCAGGGGGTGGACTACTTCACGATCCACGCCGGGGTGCGGCTTGCCTTCGTGCCGCTCACCATCGAGCGCGTCACGGGCATCGTCTCGCGCGGCGGTTCCATCATGGCGAAGTGGTGTCTGGCGCATCATCGCGAGAGCTTCCTCTACGAGCATTTCGAGGAGATCTGCGAGATCTGCCGCGCCTACGACGTCAGTTTCTCGCTCGGCGACGGCCTGCGCCCCGGGTGCATCGCCGATGCCAACGATGCCGCGCAGTTCGCCGAGCTGGAAACTCTAGGCCAGCTCACCCGCATCGCCTGGCGGCAGGATTGCCAGGTGATGATCGAGGGTCCCGGCCACGTGCCCATGCACAAGATCAAGGAGAACATGGACAAGCAGCTGGCCGCCTGTGGCGAGGCGCCGTTCTACACGCTCGGGCCGCTCACGACCGACATCGCGCCCGGCTACGATCACATCACCTCGGCGATCGGCGCGGCGATGATCGGTTGGTACGGCACGGCCATGCTCTGTTACGTCACGCCCAAGGAGCACCTGGGACTCCCCGACCGCAACGACGTCAAGACCGGGGTCATCACCTACAAGATCGCGGCGCATGCCGCGGACCTGGCCAAGGGACACCCCGGGGCGCGCGCGCGCGATGACGCGCTGTCGCGCGCACGCTTCGATTTCCGCTGGCAGGACCAGTTCAACCTGTCGCTCGATCCGGATACCGCCTGCGCCTTCCACGACGCCACCCTGCCCAAGGAGGGCCACAAGGTGGCGCACTTCTGCTCGATGTGCGGCCCGAAGTTCTGCTCGATGCGCATCTCGCACGAGGTGCGCGCCGAGGCGCGCGCGGCCGGCATGGCCGAAATGTCCGCCAGGTTTCGCGCCAGCGGCAGCGAGCTGTACGTGCCGGGCACGCCGCCGCAGGAGGGCTGAAGCGGTGCAGGCGACGGTCATCGGCGCCGGCGTTGCCGGGCTCGCCTGTGCCGTGGAGCTCGCCGAGCGCGGCGTCAGCGTGCAGGTGCTGGAGCGGGCCGCGGCCCTCGACGGCGCGGGCTGCTCGTGGTTCGCCGGCGGCATGCTGGCGCCGTGGTGCGAGCGCGAAGCTTCCGATCCGCTGATCGCGACGCTCGGCGGGGAGAGCCTCGGCTGGTGGCGCGAGCACTTTGCCGGCACCGTGGCGCGCGGCACGCTGGTCGTGGCGCACGCGCGCGACTTAGGCGAACTCGGCCAGTTCGCGCACCGCACCGCGCACTACCAGCGCGTCGGCGGCGAGCAGATCGCGGCGCTCGAAGCGGAGCTCGGCGGGCGCTTCGCGCAGGGACTGTATTTCCCCGACGAAGGCCATCTCGACCCGCGCGCCGCCCTGCAGGCGCTCGCCGCGCGGCTGCGCACGCTCGGCGTGAGCATCCGCTTTGGCACCGAGGCCGGCAGCGCCGCAGCGGCGGGCCGCCTCATCGACTGCACCGGTCTCGCCGCGCGTGCGCACCTGCCCGGCCTGCGCGGGGTGAAGGGCGAAATGCTGCTGCTGCGGCTGCCGGAGCTGTCGCTCAGCCGCCCGGTGCGCGTGCTGCACCCGCGCACGCCGCTGTACGTCGTGCCGCGCGGGCCGGGGCAGTTCATGGTGGGCGCCACCATGATCGAGAGCGATGAGGCGACGCACATCAGCGCGCGCTCCATGCTCGAGCTGCTGTCGGGGGCCTACGCTCTGCACCCGGCGTTCGGCGAGGCGCAGATCCTCGAGATCGCCACCGGCGTGCGCGCCGCTTTTGCCGACAACCTGCCGCGCATCAGCCGCGTGGGCGAGGTGCTGCACGTCAACGGCCTGTACCGCCACGGCTTCCTGCTGGCGCCGGCGCTGGCGCGCCGCGTGGCCGACGTGCTGCTGCACGCCCGGCATTTTCCGGAGGTGATGCATGAAGATAGTCGTGAACGGCGCCGTGCATGAGACCGCCGCGGCGGAGCTGTCCGGCGTGCTCGGCGAGCTTGGGTTGGGCGACGCCGTGGTGAGCACGGCGGTGAACGGCGAGTTCGTCGCGGCGAGCGTCCGCGCCCGCACTCCGCTCACCGACGGCGACCGCGTCGAAGTGCTCGCGCCCATGCAGGGTGGCTGATGGTGCAGCTCTACCAGGCGACGCTGCGCTCGCGGCTGCTGCTCGGCACCGCGCGCTATCCCTCGCCCGCGGTGCTGGCGGCGGCGGTGCAGGCGGCGCGCGCCGAGGTGGTGACGGTGTCGCTGCGGCGCGAGTCGGGCGGTGAGCGCTCCGGGCAGGCGTTCTGGTCGCTGGTGCGCGCGCTCGGCGTGCGGGTGCTGCCCAACACCGCCGGCTGCCACAGCGTCAAGGAGGCGCTGACCACCGCGCATATGGCGCGCGAGGTATTCGGCACGACCTGGATCAAGCTCGAAGTGATCGGCGAAGACGACACACTGCAGCCGGACGTCTTCGGCCTCACCGAGGCCGCGCGTCTGCTGTGCGCGGAAGGGTTCGAGGTGTTCCCGTACACCACCGAGGACCTGGTGGTGGCGGAGCGGCTGCTCGCCGCCGGTTGCCGGGTGCTGATGCCGTGGGGCGCGCCGATCGGCTCGGGGCGCGGTCTCAACAACCTGTTTGGCCTCACCGCGCTGCGGGCGCACTTTCCCGAGGTGCCGCTCATCATCGATGCCGGCCTCGGCGTGCCCTCGCACGCCGCGCGGGCCCTCGAGCTGGGCTTCGACGCGGTGCTCGTCAACACCGCGGTCGCCCAGGCGCGCGACCCGGTGCAGATGGCGGCGGCGTTTGCCCTGGCGGTCGAGGCCGGCGCGGCCGCGCGGCTGGCAGGTCCGATCGAGCCGCGCGACATGGCCGCACCCTCCACGCCGCTCATCGGCACGGCGTTCCGCGGATGAAGCTGCCGCGCGTCTATCCGATCGTCGACAACGCCGCGTGGGTCGCGCGCCTGGCGTCGCTCGGCGTACGGCTGGTGCAGCTGCGCATCAAGCAGCAGCCGCCCGCGGTGGTGGGTGCCGAGATCGTCGCGGCGCGCGCCTGCTGTCTGGCGGCGGGCGCACAGCTGATCGTCAATGATCACTGGCAGGCGGCGCTCGCGGCCGGCTGCGATTTCGTGCACCTGGGTCAGGGTGATCTCGACGGCGCGGACCTCGTGGCACTGCGCCGCGCCGGCGTGCGGCTCGGCATCAGCACGCACGACGAGACCGAGCTCGAACGCGCGCTCGGGCTCGCTCCCGACTACGTGGCGCTCGGCCCGATCTATCCGACGCTGCTCAAGGTGATGCCGTGGGCGCCGCAGGGACTTGCGCGCATCGGCGTATGGAAGCGCCGGGTCGGCGCGCTGCCGCTGGTGGCGATCGGTGGAGTGACGCTCGAGCGGCTGCCGGACGTTTTTGCCGCGGGCGCAGACGTCGCCGCGGTGGTGACCGATATCGTGCGCGCGGCGCAGCCGGAAGAGCGTGTGCAGCAGTGGCTGCGCGTCGCCGCCGCGGCCTAAAGGGGCATGTCGTGAACGACCGCTACGCACGCCAGCGCGTCCTGCCGCAGGTCGGTGCGGATGGCCAGTCACGCCTGGCAGGGGCGACGCTGCTGGTCGTGGGCGCCGGCGGGCTCGGCTGTGCGGTGCTGCCCTACCTCGCCGCCGCCGGCGTGGGCCGGCTCACCGTGATCGATCACGATCGCGTCGAGGAAGCGAACCTGCATCGCCAGCCGCTCTACCGCGTGAGCGACCTCGGCGCGCTCAAAGTGCACGCGGCGGCCGCTGCGCTGCGCGCCCTGAATCCCGAAGTGGTCATCGAGGCGTGCGCCGCACGGCTCGACGCCGCCAATGCGCGCCGGCTGGTGGCCGCGGCCGACGTGGTGATCGATTGCGCCGACAGCTTCGCCGTGACCTACGTGCTGAGCGATGCCTGCCAGCTCGCCGCGCGGCCGCTGGTGAGCGCTTCGGTGCTGGGTCTGGCCGGTTATGTGGGCGCGTTCTGCGGCGGCGGCCCGAGCTATCGCGCGGTGTTTCCGGAGCTGCCGCGCGCGGCCGGCTCGTGCGCGGCTTCCGGGGTGCTCGGCACCGCGGTGGGAGTGCTCGGCACGCTGCAGGCTCACCTGGTGCTGGGACTGTTGCTCGACTGGCAGCCCCCGGTACTGTCACGGCTCATGTCTCTCGACCTGCGCACGCTGCACGTCGGCGACTTCTCGTTCGCCTCGGCGGCGGAGCCCGCCGGGCCGCTGCTCGCTTTCATCACGCCGGGCGAGGTGCGCGCTGATGACATCGTGATCGATCTGCGCAGCGCGAGCGAGGCTCCGGCAACCGCATTGCCGGGCGCGTTGCGCGAGAGCGTCGAGAATCTGGAGCGCGGCGGGCGGCAGTTTCCACCGGCAGCGCGGCTGGTACTGTGCTGCCGCTCGGGCGTGCGCGCCTGGCGTGCCGCGCGCGCGCTGCAACTCCAGGGACACGGCAGCCTCGCGCTGATCGCGCTCGGCGAGTGAGCGCGGTCCTGGTCATCGGCGGCTCGGACTCGAGCGGTGGGGCCGGGCTGGTGCGCGACATCGCCACGCTCACGGAGCTCAGCACGCAGGCGCTGTGTGCCGTAACCGCGGTGACGGCGCAGACCGACGGCGCGGTGCTCAGTGTGTACCCGCTGCCGCCGCCACTGGTGCGCGAGCAGATCGTGAGCGCGCTCGCGACCGGGCGGGTGCGCGCCATCAAGATCGGCATGCTGGCGACGCTCGACACGGTGCTCGCGGTGGCCGAGGGCATCGCCGCCCACGCCGCCGTACCGGTGGTGCTGGATCCGGTGCTCGCGGCCAGCTCGGGCGGCACGCTGCTGGAGGCGGCGGGGCTCGTCGCACTGCGCCAGCAGCTGTTGCCGCGCGCGACGCTGCTCACCCCCAACATCCCCGAGTGCGCGGCGCTGCTCGGTACCGCGCTGGCACGTAGCGAGACAGAACTGCTGCAGCAGGGATGCGCACTGCTCGCGCTCGGCGCACGCGCGGTGCTGCTCAAGGGCGGGCACGCCGCAACGCCCGAAGCCACCGACCTGTTGCTGACGGGCGCGGACGCGGTGCGACGCTTCAGCGCGCCGCGCAGCGCCAGCGGCCGACGCGGCACCGGTTGTACACTCGCCTGCGCGATCGCCGCAGGGCTTGCGGCGGGACTCGAGCTCAGCGCGGCGTGTGCGCGCGCCAAGGACTACCTGAGCAACTGGCTGCGCGCGCCGGCGACACCAAACTAACACCGCTGTCGCCACCGCACGACAGCGGGCGCATTTCAGCGCACGCGCCGGTCAACCAACGCCTGCTTCACCCGCTATACGCTCGACAGCCGCAATGAGGCGGCGCGAGCCAACAGAGGGATTGGATATGCAGCGCATTATGTTGCGACGCGCGATACACAGCGCAGTGCTTGCAGGTCTCACCGCCGGTGTTGCGGCCTGTGGCGGCGGCGGAGGAGGCAGCGCCGACACGACCGCAGCGATGCCACCGCCCGCGCAGGCCATGGCGGTCATGGCGCTCACTCTGACGGATGCCTCCTCGGACGACTGGGCCCGTGTCGGCGTGCGTATATTGAGCATCGCCCTGATTCCGCAGGGCGGTGGCAGCGCGGTGAACGTGTACAGCGCGCCAACACCCGCCCCTTATGTCAACCTCGAGTTGCTCGATCAGTTGGGTGAAATCCTCGGCAACGTGAGCATCCCCGCCGGCACCTACACCTCGGCGGTGCTGACGATCGGCGGCAACCCCGGCGACGTGCTGCTCACCGTGGCGGCGAACCCCGAGCAGGGCTTCCCGCTGACACCGGGCACCAGCGTGCCGTCCAACCAGATCCAGATTCAGCACACTCAGGGCACGAGCGGCAGTCTCACCGTGCCGGTGACGGTCAACTTCGACACACCGCTCACGGTGACGACCGGTGAAAGCAATGTGGCGCTCGACCTGGAATTCAACCTGGCGCACCCGGCGTTCATCGTGGGGCACACTCCGCCGTCGGCGGACGGCGCGACACTCTGGGCCGTCAACTTCGAGGCCCCGGTGCGGCGCCACCCGATCCACGACATCGCCAACCTGGTGCTGCGTCATACCTATGGCACGGTCGCGACGGTGAGCTCCACCGCGCTTACCGTGACCAAGGACTTCCCGGTCTACCCGGCGACCAACCCCGAGACCGAGATCACTAGCACGATCTCGCTGACGGTGAACGCCGATGGCGCCAACGGTACGATCGTCTACGACCTGGATGCCGGCACGCGCACGGTCGTCGACAACTTCAGCAGCAACGGCAACATGGCCGGCCGGTTTGTGCGCATTGCCGCGCGCTACCAGGAGAACGGCACGCTGACGGCGGTGCGTGTGTGGGTGAGCAGCGATTTCACCAAGGTATGGCTGAGTCCTGAAGGCCACGTGCTGAACGTCAACACCAGCAGCGACATCATCACCGTGACCAATGAGGACGGTATCCCGGTTCCGGTAACCGTGAACGCCGCTACGCAGTTCTTCTTCCGCACTCCGGCGGACGCGCTTGCCGATGCCACCCCGATCGGCACCGGTACCGGCTTCCTCACCAGCCAGGACCTGGTGCGCGGCTTCAAGGTGCACGTGAGCGCGGTGGATCCGCTGGGTGTGCCGCTGGTGGCGCAGACGGTCGATATCGAGACGGCGAACTTCGGCGGCTGGATCTCCAACCCCACGACCTCGGCGCTCACCTACAGCTCGAACTACCTGGCGGTGAACGACAACTACTCGCTGACGCTCGGCTACATTGCGAGCACGACCGACAACGGCGAGAACGACCAGGACATGCAGATCACCGGTTTCGATTGGTGGTACTTCACCTTCCCGACACTGGTGAACTACGGCAGCAACGCGCCGGGCGCGTTCGTCGCCGCGGCCGGCGGCGCGGTCAACTTCGGTGGCACGGTCGGCGCGCTGGCGGCGTTCGGCGTAAGCCGGGCACGCTGGGGCGACGGTGGGACTACCAACACCAGTAACTGGCACCTGCGCGATGCGGTGCTCATGCCCACGCCGGTGCCGCTCGGCACGGTGAGCACGGCGTACGACCCCACTGCCAACGACTTCGCGATGACGGTGACCAATGGTCCGGTGCCGGTGACGGTCAACGTCAGCACCACGCCGGGCTCGACGACGCTGGTGTACCAGGTGGATCGCACCAACGGCATCGTCACGGTGAGCCCGATCGACATCACGACCAGTGCCGGCCTGCAGGCCATGGAGGCGGGCTTGAGCGCCGGTGCGCCGGTCAAGGTGTACGGTGTGCCGCAGGCAGCGGTGCCGCCGGCCACCGGCACGCTCGGGGCCTACGTGATCTTCTACTACACCGGCACGATGCCGAGCATGTGACAGAGGCGTGAATCGGACGAGGCAGGATGCCTCGCTTCGAGAACGGAGGGCGCCGCGGACGATCCGCGGCGCCCTTCGTCTTTGCGGTTATCATGGCGCGATGCCACCAGCCCCGACCTCCGGCGGCGATCTGCAGAGCATCGCCCGCCAGATGATGCGCAGCCACGATCTCGAGCCGGATTTTCCGCCCGCCGCCCTCGAGCAGCTGCGCACCATCAGCGCCCCGGCGGGCGCCGACGGAGCGCAGATCCGTGATCAGCGAGCCCTGCCATGGTGCTCGATCGACAACGACGACTCGCGTGACCTCGACCAGCTGTCGGTGGCGCAACCGGCGCAGGATGGCAACACGCGCATCCTGGTCGCGGTCGCGGACGTCGACGCGACCATCGCCGCGGGCACGCCGCTCGATGCCCACGCGAGCGCGAACACCACCTCGGTGTACACCGTGGCGCAGGTTTTTCCGATGCTGCCGGAGCGGCTGTCGACCGATCTCACCTGTCTGGCGGAGAACGCCGAGCGCCGCAGCCTAGTAGTCGACATGACTATCGCCGCCGACGGACAGCTGGTGGCAGCCGAGATCTACCAGGCCATGGTGGTCAACCGCGCCAAGCTCGCGTATGACAGTGTCGCCGCCTGGCTCGACGGCAGCGCAGCGCCGCCGGCGCCGGTCGCGGCGGTGCCGGGGATGGACGAGCAGCTGCGCACCCAGGACCGCGTGGCGCAGCGGCTGAAGCAGGTGCGCGAGAACGCGGGCTCTCTCGGCCTGGCGACGCTCGAGGCGCAGGCGGTGCGCGCCGGCGCGGTATTGCTCGATCTGCGGCCCGACGAGGACAATCGCGCCAAACAGCTCATCGAGTACTTCATGATCGCCGCCAACGGAGTGGTGGCGCGCTACCTGGAGGGCAAGGGCTCCTCGTCCATGCGCCGCGTGCTGCGCGAGCCGGAGCGCTGGGAGCGGATCGTGCAGCTCGCCCGCGGCCTCGGGCAGAGCCTGCCCGCGGCGCCCGATGCCAGGGCGCTGTGCGGCTTCCTCAGTCACCAGCGCCAGGCCGCGCCGGCGCAGTTTGCCGATCTGTCGCTCGCGATCGTAAAGCTCCTCGGCCGCGGCGAGTATGTGCTCAAGCGCCCCGGGGAGACGGTCGCGGGGCACTTCGGGCTGGCGCTGAGCGACTACGCCCACGCCACTGCGCCAAACCGCCGCTTCCCGGACATCATCACCCAGCGGCTGCTGAAAGCGGCGCTGCGCGCCGCACCGTCTCCCTACAGCGACGCGCAGCTGGTCTCGCTCGCGGCGCACTGCACGACGCAGGAGGACAACGCCGCCAAGGTGGAACGGCAGGTGGCGAAGTCCGCAGCAGCGATGTTGCTGCAGACCCGCATCGGCGAGCAGTTCACCGCGGTGGTGACCGGTGCGTCCGACAAGGGTACCTGGGTGCGCATCGCACACCCGCTCGCCGAAGGGCGGCTGGCGCAGGGCTTCGCCGGGCTCGACGTCGGCGACACGCTGCGCGTGCGCCTGACGCGCACCGACGTGCCCCGCGGCTTCATCGATTTCGCGCGCGTGACCTAGCCACTGCCCTGGCGCGGGGGATTCCAGTCCCCGCCGAGTGCTTTCACCAGCAGCACCGTGGCCGCGGCGCGGCGGATCTCGATATCCGCGGCGGCCAGGCGGGCTGCGAGCGCGGCATTCTCGGTGGAAACCACTTCCAGGTAGGTGACGATTCCGCCCTTGTAGCGCAGGTTGGCCTGATCGAGCGCTCCCTGCGTGGCGGTGACGGCGGCCGCCTCGCTGATGCTCTCGCGCTGCAACTGGCGCAGCGCCACCAGGTTGTCCTCGACGTCCTGGAACGCGGTGAGCACCACGCCGCGGTAGTTGGCCACCTGCTGATTGTAGAGCGCGTGCGCCTGCGCGGACTGCGCGGCGTGCAATCCGCCGTCGAAGACCGTCAGCAGCGCCTGTGGGCCGATCGACCAGTATCGCGCCGGCGCGGTGAACAGCTGCGAGGTCGCGACGGTGGCGGTGCCCGCGGAGCCGAGCAGATCCAGCACCGGGAAGTAGGCGGCGCGCGCCACGCCGATGCCGGCGTTGGCCGCGGCGACACGGCGCTCGGCCGCCGCCACGTCGGGACGGCGCTCGAGCAGCTGCGAGGGCACGCCGATCGCCACGCCGGGCATGGGGTGAAACAACTCGCCGCTGCGGGCCTCGAGGCTGAAGGTGCTGGCCTCGCGGCCGATGAGCACGGCGATGGCGTGCTCGTTCTGGGCGCGGCGCAGGCGGGTGTCTTCCGCCTGGGTGCGGGCGGTCTCGAGTTGCGCCTGGGCCTCCTGCACGTCGGAAATGGCCGCAGCGCCGCCCTTGTAGAGATATTCCGTCAGCTGCAGCGCGTGCTGGTAATCCCCCACGGTGCGATCGAGCAGCTGCTGCTCGACGTCCAGGCCGCGCAGCGTGAAGTAATCGGTGGCGAGCTCCGCGTGCAGCTCCAGGTCGAGCGTCGCCACATCACCCGCGGTCGCCTGCTCGCTGGCGCGCGCGCCCGCCACGGTGTCGCGGATGCGACCGAACAGGTCCACCTCGTACGACAGATCGCCCCCGACCGCGAAGGAGTTGCCATTGCGATCCTTGCCGGGGGTGTAGGTCGATTGGTAGACGGAGGTTTCCCCGCGCGTGGCGTCGCCCTGGGCGGTGATGGTCGGAAACCACGCCGAGCGCGCGATGCGCGTCTGCGCGCGTGCCTGCGCCAGGGTGGCGAAGGCTGCCTTGAGACTCTGGTTGGCGTCGCTCACCTGCGCTTCGAGGGCGTCGAGGTCCGGATCCCCGAACATGGTCCACCAGTGTCCGCGCGGGGTCGTGTCCGCGGGGCTGGCAGGCTGCCAGTCGCCCGCTTCCTTGTAGGTTTCGGGCGGCGCCGGCACGGTAGGGCGCTGGTAATGCGGACTCAGCGAGCAGCCGGCGGGCAGCGCCACCAGCAGCGCGAGAGCCGCACGCGCCGCGGGCGCGCCGCTCACGAGGGCGTGCTCCGGTGTGTGGGCGAGGCGGGCTGTGCGCTCGAGGCGGGCTGTACGATCCGCACCTGCTGGCCGTCGGCGAGCGAGTCGGGCGGGTTCACGATGATCGCTTCGGCCTCGGTGAGGCCCCCGAGCACCTCGATCTCCGTGCCGAAATCACGCCCCGCGGTGATGCTCTGCAGGTGCACACGAGCGTCGCTGCCGACGGTCGCCACCTGCAGGTTCTGCGTGCGGAATATCACCGCGTTCACCGGGACGCGCAGCGTGTCGATGGCGCCGGGCAACTCGAAGTAGACCTGCGCGTAGGAGCCGGGCAGCAGCTCGCCACGCGCGTTGTCGATCTGCAGCTCCACCTGCAGGGTGCGCGAAACGGCATCGAGTGCCCGCGCGGTGCTGGCGACGGTCGCGGTGTAACGCCGGCCCGGGTGGTCGGCGAACTCGAGGCCCGCGGTCACGTCCGGATGGATGGAAGCGGAGTACGGTTGCGGCACGTACACGTAGATGCGCAGCCGATGCATGTCCGCGACCCGAAACAGCGAGCTGCCGGGACTCGAACCCGCGCCCGCGTTGATCAGCGCACCGATGTCGGTATTACGCTGTGTCACCACGCCGTCGAAGGGCGCCAGCACGCGCTTGAACGCCTCGAGCTCGTTGAGGCGTGCGAGGTTGGCGGCGGCCGACTGCAGCGTCGCCGCCTTGGCGGCGGCATCCCCGGCGCGCTGGTCCGCGTCCTGCTGCGAGACCGACTGGGTGGCGAGCAGGCCTTGCCAGCGCTCGGTGGTGATGCGCGCCAGCTCGTAGTTCGCCTTCGCCGTGGCCATATCCGCGATCGCCTGGCGGCGCTCCTGGTCGACCTCCGGGGTCTCGATCTCGCCGAGCAGCTGCCCCTTTTTCACCGGCGCACCGATGTCGGTGTACCAGATGCGCAGATAGCCGTTGGTGCGCGCGTAGATCGGCGCCTCGTAGTAGGCCTGCACCGAGCCGGGCAGCACGATGCTGCTGGACGCGGGTCCGCGAACGGCGTGCAGGGTCGTTACGCTCGGGATCGCGGCGCTCGCCGCCTCGCGCTCGAGCGCGTTGCGGGCACTCAGGCGGCTGTAAATTCCCCAGAGCGCCAGCAGCAAGGCGAGCGCGAGCAGAATCCAGACGTAGTGCCGGCGCGGCGCAGCGAGTGCGGCAGGGTCGGCGGCCGAGGGGTGGTCGGACATCAGTGACTCCGCCGTCCGTGGACGAGGGTGAAAACGGTAGGCACGAAGAACAGCGTGGCGATGGTGGCGAACACCAGGCCGCCGATGACGGCGCGGCCGAGCGGTGCGTTCTGCTCGCCGCCCTCGCCGAGCCCGATCGCCATGGGGACCATGCCGATGATCATGGCGAGCGCCGTCATCAGCACCGGGCGGAAACGCGTAAACCCGGCCTGCAGCGCGGCCTGCAGCGCGTCGTCGCCGGCGTCCATGCGCTGGCGCGCGAAGCTCACTACCAGCACGCTGTTGGCGGTGGCTACGCCCATGCACATGATCGCCCCGGTCAGTGAAGGCACGCTCACCGGCGTATGGGTGAGGAACAGCATCCAGACGATGCCAGCGAGCGCCGCGGGCAGGGCGGTGATGATGATGAACGGGTCGCGCCAGGACTGGAAGTTGACCACGATCAGCAGGTACACCAGCACCACCGCGCCGGCGAGGCCGATCAACAGTCCGCTGAAGGAGTCGGTCATGGTCTTCACCTGGCCGCGCACCGTGACGTAGCTGCCGCGCGGCAGCCCCTGGCGCATGCCGGCGACCACCTTGTCGATTTGTCCCGCGACGAAGCCGAGGTCGGTACGCTCGACCGAGCCGAAGATGTCGATGACGGGCGTAGCATCGTAATGGCTCACCACCGCGGGCGTGACTTCGCGATTGAAGGCGGCGAGATTTGCGAGCAGCTGGTCGCCGCCGACGCCGCTCAGGGCGGTGACCGGCGTGGTCTCGAGGTCCGAGAGCGTCGCCACGCGAAACTGTGGCGTCTGCGCGACCACCGGGTACTGTGTGCCGTTGGGATCGATCCAGAAGGAGAGAGTGTTCTGCGAGCTGCCGGACAGCGATGTCAGCAGGTCCGAGGCGACATCGGTCTCCGTCAGGCCGAGCAGCGCCGCCTTGCTGCGATCCACGTTCACCCGAAGTGTCGGGTAGTCGTAGGCCTGCTGGATGCGCAGGTCCACCACGCCCGGAATGGTGTGCAGGCGAGCCAGCAGCTGGTTGGCGTACTTCAGGTTGTCGGCGACCTTGAATCCGGCCACCTGTACGTCGAGCGGTGAGGGCAGTCCGAAATTGAGAATCTGGCTGACCATATCCGCTGGCAGGAAAGCGAACGTCGTCGAAGGATAGAGCTCCGTCAGCCGCGCGCGTAGCCGCTGCACGTAGTCGGCGGTCGGGTGATGATTTTCGTTGAGGTTGACGAATATATCGGCATCGCCGGGGCCGACCGGTGCCGAGGTGGAGTAGGCGGTGTTGATGCCGCTATAGGGCAAGCCGATATTGTCGACGATAGTGGCGATCTCGCGCGCCGGAACCAGCTCACGGATGGTGGCCTCGATCTGATCGCACAGCGCGGCCGTATCCTCGATGCGCAGCCCGGTGGGCGCACGTACGTGCAGCTTGATCTGTCCGGCATCGACCGCAGGGAAGAAGTCGCGGCCGAGTCCGGGCAGGTAGTGACCGAGCGGGAAGGCGAGCAGCGCGGTGGCAGCCATGGCGCCGAGGAACGGCAGGGCGAAGCGGCTGCCGCTGTGCAGCGCGCGCTCGAGCAGCTCGCGGTAGCGGTTGCGCACGCGCGTGAACCACTGCTCGAAGCCGCCCTGCAGCCGCCCGAACACGCTGCGCGGCGCGGCGGCGGCGTGCGGCTGGTGGCGCTGCAGCCAGTACTTCGACAGCGTCGGCACCAGCGTGCGCGACAGCAGGTAGGAGGCGAGCATCGCGAACACCACCGCCTCGGCCATCGGTATGAACAGGTAGCGGGCGATGCCCGCCAGCATGAACATCGGCACGAATACGATGCAGATGGCGAGCGTCGAGACCAGTGCGGGCAGCGCGATCTCGTGGGCACCGTTGAGGATCGCCTCCTCGACCTCCTGGCCCTGCTCGAGGTGCATGTTGATGTTCTCGATGGTGACGGTGGCGTCATCCACCAGGATACCGACCGCGAGTGCCAGCCCGCCGAGGGTCATGATGTTGATGGTCTCGCCGAGCCAGGAGAGGCAGATGATCGAGGTGAGGATCGACAGCGGAATGGAGATGGCGATGATGATGGTGCTGCGCCAGCTGCCAAGGAACAGCAGGATCATGAGCCCGGTGAGCGCGGCGGCAATCACCGCCTCGCGCACCACCCCGTCGATGGCGGCGCGCACGAAGATCGACTGATCGCCTACCAGGTCGACGTTGAAACCCGGCGGCAGCTGCTCGCGAATGCGCGGCAGGCGTTGCTTGATATTGCGGATGATGTCGAGCGTCGAGGCGCTGCCGGTCTTCAGCACACTCATCAGCACGCCGCGACGCCCGTCGCGGCGCACGATATTGGTCTGCGGCGGGTAACCGTCGCGCACGTGCGCCACATCGCGCACGTAGACGACGTTGCCGTTGCGGTTGACGATCGGCAGATCGTTGAGCTCGGCCACGGTACGCGGGTTGGCGTTGACGGTGACGAAGTACTCGCGGTCGCCGATCTTCTGCGTACCCGCCGGCAGGATGGAGTTCTGCGCCGCCAGTGCGTTGGTGACGTCGTTGCCCGAAAGCCCCTTGGCGCGCAGCTGGTCCGGGTCGAGATCCACCTGCACCTGGCGCTGCAGGCCGCCGTAGGGGTAGGGCATGGAGGCGCCCTGCACGGTGGCAAGCCCGGTACGAATGATGTTGTTGCCGAGGTCGAACAGCTGCGCCTCGGAGAGGTTCGGGCTCGAAAGCGCCAGCTGCAGCACCGGAACCGAGGAGGCGTTGTAGGCGAGAATGAACGGCGGCGTGGTACCTGGGGGTGCCTGGCGCAGCCCGGTCTGCGATACGCCGGTGATCTGCGCGAACGACAACTCCTCGTTGACGCCCGGCTGGAAGAAGTACTTCACCACCGAGACCCCGGTGAGATTCTGCGACTCGGTGTGCTCCACGTCATTGACGGTGGTCTGCGCGGTGCGCTCGCTCTGCAGCACCAGCCGCGTAGCCATCTCGTCGGGCGACAGGCCCGTGTAGCGCCAGATGGCGGCGACCACCGGAATGTTTATGTTGGGGAAGATGTCGGTCGGAGTGCGCAGGATCGCGGACACGCCGAGCAGCGTGATGACGATCGCCAGCACCAGGAAGGTGTAGGGACGCCGCAGCGCCAGTTGCACGATCCACATGGCGGCAGCACCTTAGCGCAGCGCGCGCCCGTCGTCGGTTACGGCGGGTAGCGTACGTATTTCAGGTGAAATGCGCGCTGCAAGCGCGCGGCGACACGCCGCGCCGACAGTGCTGCTGGCGGCCGCGCCGGCCGCGGCGACGCGCGCGGTTGCGCGCCACGGGGGCCTACGGCAATGGCGCAGGCGGTTTCAGTACACGGCTTCCACGGCAACGGCGACGCGGTAACCGACACCGCGCTCGGTGACGATGATGCGCGGCTCAGCCGGATCGGCTTCAATCTTGCGACGCAGGCGCAGGATCTGCACGTCGATGGCGCGGTCGTAGACCTCGTTGTCGTAGCGGCGACTCAGCTCGATCAGCTGGTCGCGCGTGACCACGCGGTTGGCGGTGGCGAGCAGCGCGGCGAGCAGATTGAACTCGCCGTTGCTCAAGGAGACGCTCGCGCCGTCGGCGCCGATCAGGCGCCGCGTGCGCAGGTTGAGCTCCCAGCCGGGCAGGCGGTAGGCGCGGCACACCGGTGCGCCGTGCACTTCCTTGCCGGCATGAGTACGCCGCAGCACGGTGCGGATGCGCGCCAGCAGCTCGCGCGGACTGAAGGGCTTGGTGAGATAGTCGTCGGCACCGAGCTCGAGCCCCATGACGCGGTCGGCCTCCTCGGTGCGCCCGGTGAGGATGATGACCGGGATCTGCGATTCGGCGCGCAGCTCGCGCAGCAGCTGCATACCGTCCTCGCCCGGCAGGCGCAGATCGAGCAGCACCAGGTCGAGTACCTGGCTGCGCAGCGCCGCGGCGAAGCCGGCGCCGTCCACCGCGGCGCTGACGCGGAAGTCATTGCGCCCGAGGTATTCGTCGACCAGCTGCCGAATCGCCGCGTCGTCGTCCACAACCAGCACGTGCGGCAGCGGCGCCTGCGGCGTCATTGGCGGAGCTCCCCGTGAGGCGCGTGCTGGTGGTCGAGCATGATAGTCTTCATCGTGAGCTGATTCGCGAATGGCTCGAGGCCGGCGGGATGCAGGCGCTATGGCCGCAGGCCGCCGCGGAACCGTTGCCGGACATCGATGCAGTACTGGTGGACGTGACGTGTCAGCAGCAGGCTCATGCGGTCCTGGCATCCTGGCGGCGGGCGTACCCGCACGCGGCGCTGGTGCTCGCCTCCGGCCGCTTCTCCCCGGGGGACATGGCAAATGATGCCATGGCGGTGAGACTCGGGGCGACCCGCATCCTCGCCAAGCCCTTCACGCGTAGCGACCTATGGCAAGCACTCGGCGTCCGGCCGGCTCCGGCGGCCTCCTGCGCTCCACCGCGCCGCTAGCGGGCGAGGCGGGGGACGCGGGCGCGCGCACCGGCGGCCTGCGGCTGCGGCTGGTGCTCATCGTCGGCGCGGTCGGGGCCGCGGTATGGCTGTCGACGCTGTTCGATACGGTGCGCGACCGCGCCGCGACGCTCACCATGGCCGAGCGCCAGCACGACAACGTCGCCGGCGCGCTCGCCGAGCAGGCAGCCCGGGCGCTGCAGGCCACCGATCTCATCCTGCAGCAGGCGGCGCTGCTCGACCCGGACAACCTTCCCCCCGCGGAGCGCACCGCGGTAACGGACCTGCTGCGCCGTCACATGAGCGGCGTGCCGCAGGTGCGCAACCTGTTCCTGTTCGATCCGCAGCGCCAACTGCTCCTGAGCACCGCGCCCAACGCCGGCGGCTACAGCGACCTGAGCGACCGCCCGTACTACCTCGCCCAACGTGCGCAGCCGGACCTGGGCCTTTTCGTCAGCGGCCCGTTCATCAGCCGTGTCACCGGCGAGCCGACTTTCGTGTTGAGTCGGCGCCTGCCGGGCGGCGCCTTTCACGGCATCGTGGGGGCGGCGGTCGACGTCGCTTACATCCGCGGCGTCTACCAGGCGCTCGACCTCGGTGCGGGCAGTGCGGTGGAGTTGTTGCGCAGCGATGGTACGACGCTGGTCAGCCGCGACCGCCGCGCGCTGACAGTCGGGCCGTCGCCCTGGGCACGCGCCCTGCCGGCACTGGGCAGCGCCGCGGCGCTGCACACGGTGCTCGAAGAGCCCCACGGCGCGCGCACGCGGGTGAGTCTGCGCCGGGTACCCGGCTACCCGGCGGTGGTCGCGGTCGGGCGCGGCGAGGCCAGCATCCTGGAAGGCTGGCGCGAGAATACCTGGAAGACCATCGCCCGCACCTTTGTGATCAGCGCGCTGGCCGCGGTGCTGCTGATCGCCTTCCTGCACCAGCTCGAGCGCCACGAGCTCGTCACGGCGCGGGCGCACCAGTCACAGAAGCTCGAAGCACTCGGCACCCTCGCCGGGGGAATCGCGCATGACTTCAACAACGTGCTCGGAGCGGTGCTCGGCTACGGCGAGCTCGCCATGCAGGACGCCCTTGCCGGCAGCCCGCAGCGCCGCCACCTTGACCGTATCATCGTCGCCGCCAACCGCGCCCGTGACCTGGTGGCGCGCATCCTCGCCTTCAGCCGGCCGGGCGTCGGCAGCGTCCGTCCGGTAGCGCTGCAGCAGCTCATCGGCGAAGTGCACAGCCTGACGTGCGCCGCGCTGCCGCCGGGAGTGCGCGTCGACGTCGAAGTTCCGCGCCAGGCGCTGGTCGCCGCAGGCGATGCAGCGCAATTGCACCAGATGCTGGCCAACCTGCTGACCAACGCGGTGCAGGCGGTCGCCGGCGGCGGCCGCGTGACACTGCGCGCGGCGCCGCTCGCAGTAAGCGAGCCGCGCGATTGCACCGTGGGGCGGCTACAGGCCGCGCGCTACGCGCGCATCGACATCAGCGACACCGGGCCGGGCATCGATGGCGCGCAGGTCGAGCGCATCTTCGAGCCCTTCTTCACCACCAAGCCGGTCGGCGGCGGCACCGGGCTCGGCCTGTCGCTGGTACACGGCATCGTGCTCGATCACGGCGCGGCGCTCGAGGTGAGCAGCAGGCCCGGCTCCGGCACCACCTTCAGCGTGTATCTGCCGCTGAGTGACGCGGAGCCCGCGCAGGAGCCGCCGCCGCACAGCGCGCCGACCGGCAACGGCGAGACCATCCTCGTCGTCGACGACGAGGCGAGCCTGGTGCACCTCGCCGAGGAGGTGCTGGCCTCCCTCGGCTACGAGCCGGTCGGCTGCGTCGGCGGGCGTGAGGCGCTGCGCGTGTTCGACGCCGATCCGCGGCGCTTCGACGCGGTGCTGACCGATGCCATCATGCCGGAGATGTCCGGCACGGAGCTGCTGCAGCAACTCAAGGGGCGTCGGCCGGAGCTACCGGTGATCCTCGTGAGCGGCTTCGCCGGCCCGGAGCTGCAGGCCCAGGCGTTGGTGGCCGGTGCGCAGGCGGTGCTCAGTAAGCCGCTGACCAGCGCCGAGCTGGCGCACTGTCTGGCGGGTGTGCTCGGTGTGCAGCGTGACTCGCGACGCGCAGCGCAGCGCCTGGCCGTCTGACGGCGTGTCGATTCAGGACCCTGGTGCGCCGCCGCGCGAGCGCCGTGCGGTTCCTCGAGGCGAGCGGCGCCATCTCTTTTACAATCGGTTGCACTTCATGGGGTAGCCCGCTGTCATGCTGCGCGCGCTTTCCGTAAGCAGGCATGCAGCAAGACGCAACTGATCCTCAACCGGCGGAAATTCCGCGCGTAACCATGCGCTTCCGCCGCATCGCCTCGTGGGGGGCGGCTGCGGCTGTCGTGCTCGCGCTGGCCTTCGCCTGCTGGTGGTGGTTGGTGCGCGCGCCGCCGCTGCACTACGTCACCGCACGCGTGACGCGCGGCGACATCCAGCGCTCGGTCAGCATGACGGGCGCGCTCAATCCAGTGGTGACTGCGCAGGTGGGCTCCTACGTCTCGGGGAACATCAAGGCCTGGTCCTGTGACTACAACACCCCGGTGAAGATCGGGCAGCGCTGCGCCCTGATCGATCCCTTGCCCTTCCAGGTGGTCGTCGACCAGGACGAGGCGGACGTGCGTACCGCGATCGCCCAGCTCGCCAAGGACCGCGCGGCAGTGAAGAACGCCGCGCTCATCTACGAGCACGACACCAAGCTCATCGGCGAGGGCATCGTGTCGCAGGAAACCCTCGACACCGACAAGTCGACCCTCGATCAGGACAAGGCGCAGGTCGATCTGGATAGCGCCACCATTGCGGACAAGAAGGCCGTGTTGCACGCGGCGCAAGTGAATCTCGCCTACACCAACATCGTCTCCCCGGTCGACGGCATGGTCATCACGCGCTACATCGACGTCGGTCAGACCGTGGTGTCGAGCCTGCAGAGCTCGACGCTGTTCCTGATCGGCAAGGACATGCGCAAGATGCAGGTGGACACCAACGTCAGCGAGGCCGACGTGGGCGAGGTGGCCGCGGGGCAGAAGGCCACCTTCACGGTGCAGGCTTTCCCCAACCGCACCTTTGTCGGCAAGGTGCGCCAGATCCGCGAAGGACCGATCACCGTACAGAACGTGGTGACTTACGACGTCGTGGTCGACGTGCCTAACGAGGATTTCAAGCTGCTGCCGGGCATGACGGCCGATGCGCACATCATCACCGCCGAGCAGCTCAACGTGCTGCGGGTGCCGCTGCCGGCGATTCGCTTCACGCCCGAGGGACTGGCGCATGAGGCTGCGGCCGGGTCCGGTGGCAGCCGCGGGGCGGGTGCCCCGGGCGCACACGGCGGTCCGGGCGGACCCGGTGCGCAGCATGGGCGTGTTCATGCCGGCCGCGGGGCGCCGCGCGCGCGCGTGTGGGTACTGCGGGACAGCAAGCTCATCCCCGTGCAGGTCCGCACCGGCCTGGATGACGGCACGCTGGTCGAGGTCGCAGCCGATGATCTGAAGGAGGGCGACGTCGTGGTGGTGAACGCGGTACGGCCCAACGAGCCGAAGCCCGAGGGCGGTGAACGCCCGCCGGGCACCAACCCGTACCGCCCGGGAGCCGGGGCCGGGGGTTTCCGCCCGTGAGCGCCGCGCCGCCCGCAGCAGCAGGCGAGCCGATCATCATCGTGCGCGGCGCGACCAAGGTCTACCGGCTGGGCGACTCGCAAGTGCATGCGCTGCAGGGCGTGAGTCTCACCATCCGCCGCGGGGAGTTCGTCGCCATCATGGGCGCCTCGGGCTCGGGCAAGTCGACGCTGATGAACATTCTCGGCTGCCTCGACCGGCCGACAGCCGGTCAGTACCTGCTCGAGGGCATCGACGTGGCCCGACTGGACGAGCCGGCGCTGGCGCGTATCCGCGGACGGCGCATCGGCTTCGTCTTTCAGACCTTCAACCTGCTGCCGCGCACCAGCGCCACCGAGAACGTGGAGCTGCCGCTGTTTTACGCGGCGCAGATCAGCGGCAATGTCGAGCGCGTGCGCGACATGCTGAGCATGCTCGGCCTCGCCGACCGGCAGGAGAACCAGCCCAACCAGCTCTCCGGCGGGCAGCAGCAGCGCGTCGCCATCGCGCGCGCCCTGGTCAACGATCCGGCGATCCTGCTGGCGGACGAGCCCACCGGTAATCTCGACTCGCAGACCGCACTCGACATCATGGGGACGATCCGCGCGCTCAATCGCCAGCGCGGCGTCACGGTAGTTCTGGTGACGCACGAGCGCGAGCTGGCCGAGCTCGCCGATCGCATCATCACCATTCGCGATGGCCAGATCCTCTCCGATCTGCCCACGCAGCCGGCCGCGCAGCTGCTGCAGACACGGCCGTTGCCGCCGGTGCGACCGTTTCGCGAGCGTCGCTACACCAGCCGCCTCGAGGCCAGCTGCTACGAAGCGGCAGCGCTCGGCGGGATGGCGATCTTCGCGGCGCTGCGGGCGATCGGCCGCAACAAGCTGCGCGCCTCGCTCACCATGCTCGGGGTGTTCATCGGCGTGGCCGCGCTCATCGCCATGGTGGCGGTCGGCGAGGGGGCGCGTGCCGCGGTCGAGGCGCAGGTGCAGAGCCTCGGTACCGATCTGCTGGTGGTGTTACCGGGCACCACACGCGTCAACGGCGTACGCGCCGGCAACGGCAGCGCCGCCTCGCTGCGGGTGCATGACGTCGGCGCGATCCTCGAAGAGGACCCGGCGGTGGCGGATGTGAGCTATGTGAGCCGGCAAAGTACCCAGCTCGTCAACGGCAACAAGAACTGGACGACGAGCGTGCAGGGTATCTCGCCGAGCTACCTGGCGATTCGCCGCTGGCCGATCCGCACCGGCCACACCTTCACCGACGAGGACAATGCCAACGGCGCGGCGGTGTGCCTGCTGGGCCAGACGGTGGTGCTCAACCTGTACGGGGAATACTCCGATCCGATCGGCGCCACGCTGCTGGTGAAGAACGTGCCGATGACCGTGATCGGCGTGCTCACCGCCAAGGGTCACTCCGCCTCCGGCCAGGACCAGGATGATGTGGCGTTCATTCCATTTTCAACCGCGCAGCAGCGCATTCTCGGCGTCGCCACTCCGACCTCGACGCAAACCCTCGCCAACAACATCTTCGCCACCATCGGTCCGCCGCCCAATCCCTTCGGCGTCGTGCCGAAACTGGAAGGCTTCGTCAATACGATCTACGTGCAGGCGCGCAGCCCGGCGCTGGTGAAAGTGGCGCTCGATCAGGTCACGCGCACCCTGGAGAAGCAACACCGCATCCGCCCGCCGCATCCGGACGACTTCGTGGTGCGCGATCTCACCGAGATCGCGGAAGTCGCCGAGCAGAGCAGCAAGGCCATGGAGGTGCTGCTCGCGGCGATCGCCTCCATCTCGCTGGTGGTCGGCGGCATCGGCATCATGAATATCCTCCTGGTGTCGGTCACCGAGCGCACCCGCGAGATCGGCATCCGCATGGCCACCGGGGCGCGGCGGCTGCACGTGCTGCTGCAGTTCCTCATCGAGGCCATGCTGCTGGCGGTCATGGGTGGCACGGCAGGCATCGTCGCGGGCGTGGTCGTCTCGGAGCTGATCGCGCATTTCGTGCACTGGCCGATCCTGTTGCGCGTCGAGGTCATGGTGCTGGCGTTCGTATTTTCCGCCGCGGTGGGTGTGTTCTTCGGCTTTTACCCGGCGCGCCAGGCCTCACGCCTCAACCCCATCGATGCGCTGCGCTATGAGTAAACGCACGCGCCGGCCGCGTGGCAGGTGCGGCGGCGCGGCCAGGCGGCGCTGGCCGCTGCCGCTGGCCGTGGTGGCGCTCGCCAGTTGCGCCGTGGGCCCGGATTTTCGTCGGCCTGCGGCACCCCCCGGCGATCACTACCTGCCCGCCACCGCGGCGGCGAGCGCGCCGCAACTGCTGCCGGGAGAGGAGCTCCCCGGCGAGTGGTGGCAGCTGTTTCATTCGCCCGCGCTGCAGGCGGCGGTGCGCGGCGCGCTCGCGGACAGCCCGACGCTGGCGGCGGCTAACGCGACGCTCGCCGCGGCCCAGCAGCAGATCATCGTGGCGCGCGGCGGTTTGTTCCCGCACCTCGACGCCAGCGGCGGCGTGACCCACACCAGCAGCAGCACCCCGGCGCCGCTGCTGGCGCCCACGCAGTACACGCTCGGGCTTTCAGCGAGCTACGCACTGGATGTCTTCGGCGGCGTGCGCCGCGGTGTCGAGCAACAGGTGGCGCTGGCCGATATGCAGCGCTACCAGCTGGCTGCCGCATACCTCACGCTGACCGGCAACGTCGTCACTGAGGCCCTCACGGTCGCTTCCACGCGCCTGCAGATCGCCACCACGCTCGAGCTCATCGACAGCGACAAGAAGAACCTCAAGCTGACGCAGCGCGAGTTCGAGGTGGGCACGGCAGCGCGCTCGGACGTGCTGACCGCCGACACGCAGCTCGCCGCCGACCTCACGACGCTGCCGTCGCTGCGCACCCAGCTCGATCAGGCGCGTGACGCCCTGGCGGTGCTGGCCGGCCACGCGCCGGCCGGGCAGGCGGTGCACGACTTCGACATCAGCGAGTTCACGCTGCCCGCGGAGCTGCCACTGACGCTGCCGTCGCAGCTGGTGCGCCAGCGACCGGACATCCTGGCCGCCGAGGCGCAGCTGCATGCGGCGAGCGCCGCGATCGGCGTCGCCTTTGCCCAGGAGTTTCCCAGCCTCACGCTCTCGGGCTCGCTCAGCCGCGAAGCGCTGTCGGCCGGCGCACTGTTTCATCAATTCGACACGCTGCGCGAGACCGGGGCCGCGGTGGCGGCACCGATTTTTGCCGGCGGCGCCCAGCAGGCCCAGACGCGGGCGGCGCGCGATGCCTACGCGGCACAGGCCGCCACCTACCAGGGCGTGGTCGTCAGCGCTCTGGGCCAGGTGACGGACGATCTGTGGGCGCTGCAGAACGACGCCGAGCGCCTGGCGGTCGACGGGCACTCGGTCGAGATCGCCGCCGAAGCGCTCAAACTGCAGCAGGCGAGCTATACGGTGGGCAAGAGCAGCGTGTTGCAGCTCATCGACGCGCAGCGCACCTATGCCCAGGCGCGGCTGGGGCTGGTGAGCGCACAGGTGCAGCAACTGCAGGACACGGCGGGGCTGCTGGTGGCGCTGGGGGGCGGGTGGTGGAAGGACCCGCACGGTGCAGCCGCGCCAGCCCGATTGTCGAGCTCGCAGTCCCCGGATGCGCGCTGATCAGCCGCGGGTCTTCTTGCCCTTGAAGAAGCGTGCCACCCGCTGGGCGGCATCCGGGGCCAGTCCCTCGTTCTTGAACAGGTTGAGCGCGTGGGCATCGTGCAGCGAGAGTCCGTTGCTCTCGAGCAGTGCGCGCTTGTTCACCTGGTTCGAGTACCAGGAATTGGCGAGGATGTCCGCGACCACGGCGGCGAGCCCTGCCTCAAACTGCTCATCCGGGAAGCAGAAGTTGGCGAGATGCATCTCGCGGGCGGCCGTGCCCGAGTAGCTGCGGCAGGTGTACATCATCTCGCTGGCGATCGAGGTGCCGACGCGATGCGGCAGCCGCAGGCTCAGTCCCCAGATCGGGGTGAGGCCCCAGCGCGCGTAGGCATCGCAGAAGCTCGCGGACTCGGCCGCGACGATCAGGTCGGCGGCGAGCGCCAGCTCCAGTGCGCCCGTCGAGCAGTGTCCCTGCACGGCGGAGATCACCGGTTGCGGCAGGTCGGCGACCTTGTCGATGACCTCCACGTAGTGATGCGGCTTGGCGTGTGCCTTCACCTGGCTGAGCACTTCGGCCATGTCGTGGCCTGCGGAGAAGTTGCCGCCCGCGCCGCGCAGGATCACCAGCCCGATGGTCTTGGTCTCGCGGGCGATGTGGTCGACGTGCTCTTCGAGGTTCTCGACCATCTCCTTGGAGAGTGCGTTGAGCTTTTCGGGGCGATTGAGCGTCAGGATCGCCGCGCCGTCCCGGTTCTCGCGTAACACCAGCTGCGTCATTTGAATGTTGCCTCGGGAAGATTCCACCAGCCGCCACCGAGCGCCTGGAACAACCCCGCCGTGTCGGCATAGCGGTTGGCCTGCGCCTGGACCAGGGTGATTTCCGCCAGTTGGTAGGCCTGCTCGGCATTCAACAATGCCACCGTGCTGAGCGTGCCGAGCTCGTGCTGGCGCTGCGCCAGCTCGAAGGCTTCGCGCGCCGCCAGGTCGGCAGCCGCGCTCGCCTTGAGTGCGTCAGCATCCGCCTGCAGAGCCCGCAGGGTATCCGCGACGTTCTGACAGGCGAGGATCACGGCCGCACGATACTGAGCTGCCGCGGCGTCGAGCGCGTCATCGGCGGCACGGTGCCGGTACAGCAGCGCTCCGGCATCGAACAGCGTCTGGCTGAGCGAGGCGCCGATGTCCCAGAAGCCGGTGTAGGGGCCGAACAGCTGGCCGATCTTCAGGGCCGCGGAGCCGGTCTCCGCACTGATGGTGAACTGCGGCAGCATGTCGGCGAGGGCGACACCGACTGCGGCCGAGGCGGCGTGCAGGTTTTCTTCCGCCTGGCGCACGTCGGGCCGCTGCTCCACCAGCTTCGAAGGCAGACTGACCGGCAGCTGCGCCGGCAGCGTCAGCTCGGCGAGCTCGAAGGTCTCCGCCGGCTCGCGCGCCGGCAGCCGCCCGAGGAGCGCGGTCAGGGCATCACGGGTCTGCCCGAGCTGCTTCTGCAACGGCGGTAAGGTCGCGGCGGTCTGCGCCTCGAGCGCCTCCTGCGGCAGCAGATCGACGTTGCTCGCGGTGCCGAGCGAGCGCTGCTGGCGCAGCGTCTCGGTGAGCTGGTGCTGCAGCTCGAGCAGACGTTGCGTGGCGGTGATCTGTCCGCGCAGCGAGGCTTCCTGCACCGCGGTCGCCACGACGTTGCTGCTGAGCGTGATGTAGGTGGCGATGAGCTCGTAGCGCGTGGCCGCGACCTGCGCCCGTGCCTCCTCGAGAGCGCGGCGCGTACCGCCGAACACGTCGGGCATGTAACTCAGGCTCAGCTGTGCCGTATACAGGTTGTAGTAAGGATTGACCTGCGGCAGGCTGGTCGGGTTGGCTAGCGTCTCGACCGCGTTCTTGGCGCGCGTCGCATCGAAGCCGCCCTGCACGTTCGGCAGCAGCGCGGCGCGTTGTGCCTTGTACAGGTGGTCGGCCTCGCGCAGCGCGGCGCGCGCGGCGTCGATGTTGGGGTTGCCCTTGAGCGACTGCTCGACCAGGGAATTGAGCTTCGGGGATTCGAACAGCGTCCACCATTGCCCGGGGATCTCGGCGCCCGCGGTGAAGGTCTGCGCAGCGCCGCCCGTGCCCGGCGCCGCGACGGTCGTTCCCTGCGCCTGCGCATTGCCGTAGTCGCGGTCTGCGGGCGGGGAGGGGCGGTGGAAATTGGGACCCACCGCGCAGGCGGCGAGCGCTGCCAGCAGGGCCGGTGCCATGAGGCGCAACAGCATGCTCAGGCCCACCGCGCTTCGCCGTGGCGCCGTTCCGCCCAGTGCTCGATCACGTGGTAGAGCGCGGGTAGCACGAACAGCGTGAGTATCGTGGAGATTGCCAGTCCGCCGACCACCACCGTGGCGATGCCGCGCTGCACGTCGCTGCCCACGCCGGTGTGGATGGCGGCGGGCAGCATGCCCAGCGTGGCGACCGTGGCCGTCATCAGCACCGGCCGCAACCGCTCGGTCGCGCCCCGCATGATCGCCTCGTGCAGCTCGAAGCCCGCGCGGCGCATGCGATTGAGGTTGGCCACCATGATGATGCCATTCTGCACGGCGACGCCGAACAGCGCGATGAAGCCCACGCCGCTGGCGACGTTGAGCGTCTCGCCCGTCAGGTGCAGCGACACCAGGCCGCCGAGGGTCGCCAGCGGCACCACCCCGAGAATGAGCAGCGCCTGACGTAAGGAGCGCGTGCCGATGGTGAGGAAGATCAGCATCATCCCCATCACCAGGCCGAGGATCACCAGCAGACGCGCCTCGGCGCGCCGCTGGTTCTCGAACTGCCCGCCCCATTCGAGCTGGATCCTGGTCGGATCGAAGTGCACGCGCGCGGCGATCTTAGCTTGCGCTTCGTTCAGGTAACTCGTCAGGTCGCGGTCGCGGTTGTCGATGCGGATGGTAATGTTGCGCCGGCCGTTCTCGCGGGTGATGGTGCTTTCCCCGGTCTGCACGCGGATATCGGCCAGCTGTGACAGCGGCACCTGCATGCCGGTGGCGGTGTGCACCGTCAGGTTGGCGAGCGCCTCCGGGCTGTCGCGGCTGACGGCGGTGAAGCGCACGGTGAGATTGTAGACGCGCTCGCCGACGTAGACCGTCGAGACCGGCGCCTGACCGACGCCGGTCTGAATGACGTTCTGCACGTCGGCGATGTTGATGCCGTAACGCGCCGCCTTCTCGCGATCGACGTCGATGTTGATCTGCGGGATCGGCGGCTCCTGGAAGATCGAGGCGCTCGAGGTGCCGCGCACGCTGTAGAGCACATCGACCATCTGCTGGCCGATTTTCCGCAGCAGCGGCAGGTCGTCGCCGTACACCTTTATGACCAGCGGACTGTGCGCCCCGCCGATCATGTCGTTGACGTTGTCGATGATCGGCTGGCTGATGCCGATCGAGTAGCCCGGCAGCTCGCGCGCCAGGGTGCCGGCCAGCTTGTCGAGGAACTGCTTCTTGCTCTCGCCGTGCGGCCAGGTGTCGTACGGTGTCAGTCCCGCCGGCGCCTCGATGTGCGACATGGTCCAGGGATCGGTGCCATCGTCGTTGCGGCCGGTCTGGGTCACTACGTAGGAGATTTCCGGGAACTTGAGGATGGCATGGCGCAGATCGCTCGCCATGTCGCTCGCCTTGTTGAGGGCGAGTCCGGTCGGCATCTGCACCTGCAGCCACAACGCGCCCTCGTCGAGATCGGGCAGGAAGTCGCGCCCCACCGTGGCGCCGAGCCCGACCACCGCCAGCAACGCGAACAGCACGATGCCGTAGACGATCAGCGGTTGCTCGATGCACGCCGCCAGTCCGTGCTTGTAGTGGCGGGTGAGCCACGCGAGCCAGCGATTGTGGTAGACCGAAGCGGGCTTGCGATAAGCGAAGTAGGCGAGGCCGGGCACCAGTGCCAGCGTGGTCAGCAGCGCACCGCACAGCGCATAGCCCATGGTATAGGCCATGGGAGTAAACAGCTTCGCTTCGGCGCGCTCGAACGAGAACAGCGGCAGGTAAGCGGTGATGATGATGAGGCTGGCGAAGAATATCGGCCGCGTCACCTGCACCGCGGCCGCCTTGACCTCGCTCTCGCTGAGCTCCTCGGTCGGCATCGCCTCACGCCGGCGCAGGATGGCCTCGGTGACCACGATGGCGCCATCCACCAGGATGCCGAAGTCGATGGCGCCGAGGGACAGCAGGTTGGCGGACACGTGCGTGAGATTGAGCAGCGAGAACACCGCTACCAGCGCCATCGGAATTGCCACGCCCGCCACCAGTGCGCTGCGCGCACTGCCGAGGAACAGGATCAGCACCAGGAACACCAGCGCGATGCCCTCGGCGATGGTGCGTCCGACCTTGTGGACGGTGGCACGCACCAGGTTGTCGCGGTCGATGTACGGCACGATGCGCACGTCCTGCCTGGCGAGCTGGCGGTTGAGCTCGTCGACCTTGGCATGGATGCCCTTGAGCGTTTGCGACGGGTTCTGGTACTTCAGCATCAGCACGATGCCTTCGATCGTGTCCGGGTTGTTGTCCTTGCCGAGGATGCCCTCGCGCTCCTGGTGACTTAGCGTGGTGCGACCCAGGTCGCGCACCAGCACCGGTATGCCGTTCACCTGCGTGACCACGGTAGCGCCGATGTCTGCCAGGCTCCTGATCAGGCCGACGCCGCGGATGACATAGCTCTGATCGCCACGCGATACGCGCCCGCCGGCGGCGTTGGCGTTGTTGCTGTTGATCGCGTTGATGACGTCGGTGATGCCGAGGCCGTAGTTGCTCAGCTGCCGGGGATCGAGATCGAGCTGGTATTCGGTGGTGAAGCCGCCGAAGTTGCTGTCGTCCACCACGCCGGGGACGGACTTGAGCGCCGGGATCACGGTCCAGCGCTGAATCTCCGACAGTTCCTGCAGGTTGCGGGTGTCGGACTCGAGCGTGTAGCGGTAGATCTCACCGCCGGGGCCGGCGACCGGATCGAGCGAGGGCGCAGCGCCGCTCGGCAGGGTGACCTGGTTGATGCGCTCGAGCAGGCGCTGGCGCACCCAGTAGTCCTCGTAGCCGTCGCGGAACAATACGGTGATGAGCGACAGGCCGAAGGTGCTCTCCGAGCGCATCAAGAGCAGCCCCGGGGTGCCGTTGATCTCGCGCTCGAGCGGCACGGTGATCAGCTGCTCGACTTCCTCGGCAGCAAGTCCAGGCAGCTGCGTGGTCACCTGTGCAGAGACGTCGCCGAGCTCGGGATAGGCCTCGACGCTCAGGGTCTCCCAGGCGTAGATGCCGAACAGGCTGAGCAGCACCGCGATGACGATGACCGCGACGCGCCGGCGCAGACAGAAGTCGACGAACTGGTCAATCATTGAGCAGGATTCCACCCCGGACTACGACCTGCTCGCCAGGCTCGACACCGGCGGCAATCGTCACCGTGGAGCTCTCTTCCAGCAGCGGCTCGACGGCGCGTCGCTCGAAGGTCCAGGGCGCGGTGGCAACGAACACGCTGGTGCGGTCGTTGTTCATGAGCAGTGCGGAGCTGGGCAGCACCACGCGCCGCCGCGGCTCGCCGCGCAGCGTCACGGTGGCGAACATGTTGGGCCGCAGCGCGTAGTCGGGGTTCGCAAACGCAATGCGCACCTTGTTGCGGCGAGAATCCGCCTCCAGCACGTCGGAGACGAACAGCACCTTGCCGTGCAGCGTCCTGCCGGGGTAGGCATCGACGGCGACATCGGCATCCTGGTCGCGCTTGACCTGGGTGAGGTCCTTCTCCGCCACCAGCGCGGTCACCCACACCACCGAGAGATCCGCGACGGTCATGACCGGCTGGGTGTCGTCGTTGATGGTGGCGCCGGCAGCGGTGACGAGCGCGGTGACGCTGCCGGGGACCGGTGTGCGCAGCGCCAGCAGCCGTGCTTCGCCGCGGGCGTCCTCGGCCGCACCCATGGCGCGCAGGTGCGCGCGGCTGCGCAGCCATTCCGCCTGCGCCTGCTCGTTGTCGCTACGCGCCTGCTCCAGGTCGCGTTGCGAGGCCGCGCCGATCTTCAGCTGCGCCTCCTGGTACTGCAGGATGCGCGCGCTGAGCGTCGCGGCGCTCGCCGCCTTGTCGTTGTCGTCGTAGGCCTGCGCCAGGTCGGGGGAATCGATGAGCGCCAGCAGCTGGCCGCGCTGCACGCGATCGCCAAGCGCGACCTTGAGCTCATGCACCCGTCCCGTGCCAGGCGGCAGCACCGCCACGGTGCGCGCCGGATCGGACTCGACGATGCCCGGGGCGTGGATCAGGGGACTCTCGGGCTGTGCCGCCGCCGCCATCACGGTCAGCCGCTGCCGCAGCGGTGAGCTCTCCGGAACGAAGATGCGGTTGCCCTGGTGCACCAGCAGCGGGGCCTCTTCGCCCGAGCCGCTGTGGCCGGCGAACAGGCCGAAACCGTGGGTCAGCAGGGCGATCACCAGCAGCAGCCCGAGCGCGAGCCCGCCGAGGAGGAACGCGCGCCCGGCGGGAGTGGCGGAATGGTCGTGAATTTCAGGGAAGTCCGACCCTTCAGGATGAGCCTGTCCTTCCGGTTGATCCTGTGCAGGTGGTTCCATGGCGCTCACTTCCCAACAAAGGCACTGAGTCTAGTTGCAGCCGTGTGACAGATCGTCGAGTGGGCGTGCCCGCAGCGCACGCCCGTGCCGCGTCACCCGGGCGCGCGCGCCGTGCCGCGTGTGGCGGCGCGGTGCCTGCCGTGGCGCAGATACGGTACCGGGTACCCTGTACGGCCGCCAGGCGCGGCGATTCTAGCGGCGACGGTCACAAAGTCAACAAATACCATACCCCCCATCCTATATGTGTCGCGGCTCGAATCCCGGCATGAGCGAGCGGAATCCGTCCCCGCCCGAGCAGACTGTTGATGAACGGGAAGAGCGCCCGGGCGAGCGCGGCGCGCGGCGCGCTCAGGCCTGATAGTCGGCTGCCGCGGTTTCATCGACCGCCAGCTGCCGCGAGCCAAGGGCGTTGAGCAGCGGCGTGAGAATCACCGCCAGCCCCAGGTTGAGAATGAGCGTGTAGAGGGCGGTATAGCCCGGCAGTGTGTAACCGGCGACTTCCAGCGGGAAGGTGGGCTTCAGACCCACGTGCACCGCCATTATCGTGCCGAGCAGCGTACCGGATGCCCAGCCGAGCAGCAGCGCCCACGCATTGAACCAGCGCGTATAGGCGCCGAACATCACCGTCGGCAGGGTCTGGATGATCCAGATGCCCCCCAGCAGCTGCAGCTGGATGGCGTATTGCGTGGGCACGAACACGATGAAGGCGAGCGCGCCGGCCTTGACGATGAGCGATACCCACTTCGCCATCTGCGCTTCCTGCCGGTCGGTCGGAGTCCTGTTGATGAATTCGCGGTGGATGTTGCGCGTATAGAGGTTGGCCGCTGCGATCGACATGATCGCCGCGGGCACCAGTGCACCGATGCCGATGGCAGCAAAGGCGATGCCGACGAACCACGGCGGAAAGCTGTGCAGCAGCAGCGCCGGCACGGCGTAGTTGTTGCCGAACTGCTTGAAGCCGGCGGCGAACTCCGGCAGGCCCTTGACGCCGGCGGCTATAGCGAAAAAACCGAACAGCGCGAGCAGTCCCAGCATGAAGGTATACCCGGGAAGCAGGGCGGCGTTGCGGCGGATGGCACGGCCGCTGCTGGCGCTGAGGATGCCGGTCATGGAATGCGGATAGAGGAACAAAGCCAGCGCCGAGCCGAGCGCCAGGGTCGCGTAGGCGCTGTATTCGGCGCTGGAGTGCGCGGTGGGTACCTTCAGCAGTAGCTTCGCCTCCGGCACTGCCGCGAAAATCTTGCCGAAGCCGCCGAGCTGGATGGGAATGACGATGACCGCGACGAAGGCGGTGATATAGATGAGGATGTCCTTGACGATAGCGATCGATGCCGGCGCGCGCAGTCCGCTGGAATAAGTGAATGCAGCCAGCACCGCAAAGGCAATGAGCAGCGGCAGATCCGCCGCCCATCCTGTCCCGGAGATACCGAGCGCGCCGATTACCACCTGGATGCCGACCAGTTGCAGCGCGATGTACGGCATGGTCGCGACGATGCCGGTCAGCGTGATCGCCAGTGCCAGCCAGCGGTTGCCGTAGCGGCCACGCACGAAGTCACCGGTGGTGATGTAGCCGCGCTTATGGCACACGTACCACAGGCGCGGAAACACCAGGAACAGTATTGGATACATGACGATGGTGTACGGGACCGCGAAGAACGCCAGCGCCCCGGCGCCAAACGCCAGCGCCGGAACCGCGATGAACGTGTAGGCGGTGTAGAGATCCCCGCCGACCAGGAACCAGGTGATGACGGTGCCGAAGCGTCGGCCGCCGAGTCCCCACTCGTGCAGCTGGTCGAGATCGCCCTTGCGCCAGTGCGCAGCGGCAAACCCCAGCCAGGTAATGAACGCGAACAGCGCGACGAACACGCTGAGCGCCACCCAGTTCAGATCCTGCATCGCATCCCCCGGGGCAGGTTGTACTTGTAGCCGGCTACTGCCTGGTCGCGAAGTAGACGATCGCGGTGAACGCCGCGCTGACGATCACCCACAGCATCTGGTACCAGTAAAAGAAAGGTATGCCGTGCCAGTAGGGTGCGGCGCTGTTATAGAAGGGCGGCCACAGCACGGCGACGAACTGCACGACGAACAGCAGGTACCACCAGCTCCAGCCGCGACGCTTGTCTTGTGTACCGTTCATACCGCGATCCCCCCAGCCGGTGCAACGTGCCCGGTGAGCCCCATCGCGCGGTTCCTGCGAAGCGCAGGAACCGCGCGATGATCTGGCTGTGCCCGCGCGGTTCTAGCGAACCGTGCGCTTGTTGGTCTCCGGCAGGAAAAACAGTCCGATGACCACCGTGATCAGCGCGACGACGATCGGGTAGCGCAGTCCGTAGTAGATGTTGCCCGTGAGAGCCACCAGTGCGAAGGCTATCGTGGGCAGAAAGCCGCCAAACCAGCCGTTGCCGATGTGGTAGGGCAGGGACACCGAGGTGTAACGGATGCGCGCGGGGAACAGCTCAATCAGCCACGCCGCGATCGGTCCGTAAACCATGGTGACGTAGAGCATTAGGACAAACAGCAGCAGCCCGACCATGAAGAGGTTGATCTGCGCCGGATCAGCCTTGGCCGGGTAGCCGGCCTCCTTGAGCGCACCGCTCAGAGCCTTGGAGAATTTCTCGGTCGCCGCTTTGAAATCGGCCCCGGACATGCTGGCGCCCTCGACTGAGGGGATGAATGGCGCATCCCCGATGCGCACCTGGGCGACACTGCCGACCGGCGCCGCCTCGTTGCGGTAGGGCACGCCGGCCTTGGCCAATGCCGCTTTCGCTACGTCGCAGGACTGGACGAATTTCTTCTTGCCGACCGGATCGAACTGGAAGGAACAGGAGTTCGGGTCAGCCAGGACGGTCACGGGCGAGTGGCTCGAGGCACTCTCGATCGCAGGATTCGCGTAGTGCGTGAGGCCCTGGAAGATCGGCACGTAGGTGATCGCCGCCAGCAGGCAGCCGGCGAGGATGATCTTCTTGCGGCCGATCTTGTCCGAGAGGATGCCGAACACCACGAAGAACGGCGTGCCGATCAGCAGCGCTGCGGCGATGAGCAGATTCGCGGTCTGCGCTTCGACCTTCAGGACCTGCGTGAGGAAGAAGAGGGCGTAGAACTGCCCGCAGTACCACACCACCGCCTGGCCCGCCGTGGCGCCCAGCAGCGCAAGGATCACGAGGCGCAGGTTCTCCCAGCGCGCGAAGGACTCCGTCAGCGGCGCCTTGGAGCGGGTGCCTTCCGCCTTCATCTCCAGAAACACCGGCGACTCCGCCAGCTGCAGCCGGATGTAGACCGAAATGGCGAGCAACACTGTCGACAGCAGGAACGGGATGCGCCAGCCCCAGGTGTCGAACTCGGGCCCGAGCCAGGCGCGACACACGAGAATGAGCAGCAGGCTGAGGATCAGACCTAGCGTGGCGGTGGTCTGGATCCAGCTGGTGTACCGGCCGCGCTGGCCCTGGGGCGCGTGCTCGCCCACGTAGGTGGCCGCTCCGCCATATTCACCGCCCAGAGCGAGCCCCTGCAGCAGGCGCAGGACGATGAGCGCCACGGGGGCGATCACACCGGCGCTCGCGTAGCTGGGCAGCACGCCGACCAGCGCCGTCGAAAGACCCATGATCACGATCGTAATAAGGAAGGTGTGCTTGCGGCCGACCAGGTCACCCAGGCGCCCGAAGATCAGAGCACCAAACGGCCGCACGGCGAAGCCGGCGGCAAACGCCAGGAGTGCGAATATGAACCCGGTGGTTTCGTTTACACCGGAAAAGAACTGCTTGGCGATGATCGCGGCCAGCGATCCGTACAGGTAGAAGTCATACCACTCGAAGACCGTGCCGAGACTCGAAGCGAAGATCACTCGGCGATGCGACTTGTCGATCCCCTCGTACATTGGCAAGTTCGTCGCGGCCATCGCTCACTCCTGCGTTGCTTCTGGTTATGTGCGGCTAGTGACCTGACGGCACTAGTATTTCACACGCCGGTGCGGCGGACCAACCCCCCTGCAGGCCCGCCGCCGCTAGGCCACGGGCGGCGAGAAGATCGCGCGCCAGAACTCCTGGTGCATGGCCGGTGCGACGGGGGAGGTGAACCGGGTCTGCGTGAGGAGAATGGCGGTAATTCCCGAGCGAGGGTCGGCGACCCAGGTGGTGCCCAGTCCGCCATTCCAGCCGATTGCACCCGGGGGTAAACCCTCCACGCCGCTCGTGGTGATCACCGACATGCCAAGGCCCCAGCCGCGTCCCGTGCTCAGGATGGGAGATCCTTCGGCCCGTTGGCCTGAGGTCAGGTGGTCCGTCGTCATGGCAGTGACGGAGGCCGGCGAGAGCAGCCGCTCCGAGCCGCCAAGCTCATGCAGCAGCAGGCGCGAGAATGCAAAGTAATCGTCGACGGTGCTGACCAGCCCGGCGCCGGCATCGGGGAAGCGCGGCGGCACGTTCCAGGCGCTCGCGGCGGCGGCGTCAAACAGCTGCAGCCGACCGTCCTCGAGACGGTACGCGTCGACCAGGCGTGCCCGACTCGCCGGGGGCACAGCGAACCCCGTGTCCCGCATGCCGAGGGGCTCGAAGAGGAGGCGTTGCAGCAGGTCAGGCAGCGAGCGGCCCGACACCCGGGCGAGCAGCACGCCCAGGATGTACGCCCCGGTGTTGTACATCCAGCGCTCGCCTGGCTGCGCCATCAACGGCAGTGTGCCGAGCCGCCGTAGCCATTTGTCAGGAGCCGTGGGATAGGTCGGATCGGGCGGCCCGAATCCGATCAGCTGCAGCGCCGCGATCTCACGTTGGATCGGGTAAGTGTCGGCAGGTGCCAGCACGATCCCGAGGCCACAACGAAACGTCAGCAGATCTTCGACCGTGATCGGCCGCCTGGCAGGGACCGTGTCGCTCAGGGCGCTATCGAGCTGCCTGAGCACGCGGCGGTTGGCGAGCTCGGGAAGCCATCGCTCGACCGGCGCGTCGAGGCGCAGCTTGCCGTGCTGAACCAGCATCATCGCGGCCGCCGCGGTGAGCGGCTTGGTGAGTGAGGCAATGCGGAACACACTGTCGCGCCCCATGGGCCTGGACGAATCCAACCCCTGCGGGCCGACGGCGACCACTTCGGCTGCCGTACGGCGGCCGATCAGGGCCACCGCACCCGCTGCATAGCCTGCGGCCACGTGTTTGCGGAGCACTGTCCCCGCCTGCAGCGCGAGAGCTTTCAATCCGTCAGCGTCGCTCATCGTAGCCAACCCCGTCCCGGTGGCACGTCCGCACGCTGCGCGAGTCGCCCCGAGCAGGAGTATCCCGGCACCGCCCAGTGCGGCTGCAAAATCGCGCCGGCTGAGATGGTACCTCGCCCTCACACGACTCTCGGTCCTGCGACAAACGCGCCGTGACGGTCGCGACGAGCGGACAAGCTTTGCTCTTGATGCCGCATGGCAGGCATTCCGACGCGACGTAGGCGCACTCCGACCCTGCGAAGCGAATGGCAGCGCTTCAAACGGCAGGCTCGCGACGCTAACGTTGCGCGTGTTGGATCAGCCACTAATGGAGAATTCACCATGGACTGGAATCGTGTCGAGGGAAACTGGAAGCAGCTCAAGGGCAAGGCCAAGCAGCAGTGGGGACGCCTCACCGAGGACGATCTTACCCAGGCCGCAGGCCGCCGCGAGGAGCTCGCGGGTAAGGTCCAGGAGCGCTACGGGCTGGCGAAGGACGCCGCACAGAAACAGGTCGACGAGTGGGTAAACAGTGCCGACGAAAGCTGGCTGAAGCGCCAGTAACTCGGTGTTGATGCGCACGCAGGCCGGACACCTCGATGTGTGAGGGCCGGCATGCGTGCTGCGTCTCCGAACTCGCGTGCCGCCCGCACTGACTGAATAAGGAGTCTGCGGGGAAGGGGCTGGCCTTATGAGGCGCCCGCAGTCCGCGGCCGTGGCGCACCCTACGTGTAATTTACCATAATATACATTATGCGAACTAGGTAGGATGCGAGTTGCTGGGTCAGGGTAATCCTTCCGTACCCTGGGCCGGTTGACTTCGCCGCGCATGGTGGCGCCGCGTGTCCCTCGGGCCGGTTGCGACAAGGACGTTGCTCCGGCGCCTTGGATCGGAGGCTGCGTGCGTGGCGTTCTTGTTAGCGTCTGGCTCCACGTGCGGTATCCGTGGGCCATGTTTTCGATCCGGGTCTTTCGGGTGTGGATCGTGCTGGATCGCGAGTCTGCCTGGTGGTGGTGGCGCGTTAGCGGGATGGAGGCTGTTGTTCGGCTGTTGGAAGACCTATTAGCTCGCTTGGCACGGCCTGGCACGCGCCAGGGATGGCGCGGGCAAGGTACAAGGACGTACCGAGCCGCGTGAGCGGCGTCTGCCTTCTGGGCTTGTCGGATTGGTAACAAAGCGAACACAGGTTCAGCGAAAGCCCCGCGCCCGCATGCGCGCGATCGCGCGTGCGCCCGCGCGTGTATGCCTTGTACTTATATAGAGAGGATGTATACCAGCGCTGATTTGCGCCTTGTATACATTATGCGAACTAGCACCTGAGCCCCGGAGAGGGTAACCGGGCCTTTGGCTGTTTCGCGCGGGAGCCTCTCCAGACAGCTTTCACCGCCGGTCTCTCTCGCCCTCATCGGGCGCGTGAGTCCGGCGCGCTCTTCGCAAATCGGGGTGCGTTTACTCTGTTGGTGTGAACTGCACAGGAGCGCGTCCCATCTCGCTGATGTCGCCGATCATCAGGATCACCTGGTGGGGTACCCAGAGGTCCATCGCTGGCGCTCCCTCTCCGAGGTTGATAGTCAGCTTCGCGTAGATGGGGTGAAGTAAGTCGACCCGCACGCATTCGAGAATGAGTCGCGTGTCACTTGGGGCTTTGCCGGACGGTGGCTTCTTCGCGAACGAGCGGAACTCGCTGGCCACCTGTGGTGACAGGTCTGGCCGCAGGCGGACGAAGTAACTATTTTGCTGAACAGCCATTCCCGCATTGTACCTTGCGGTTGCTATCGATTATGTGAACTAACCCCCGGGCCTGGCTCGACCGCCGCCATGCCCAGCCTCTCGGGAGGCCTGGCCGAGATCCGTGTCAGGTGCCTGGATCCGCAGTGCGTCGCCTCGCGCCACCGGTTTTGGCACTCGCGTGGCTGATGCTTTTGCCTGGTCCGGTCGCTTTCTGGTTCACGCTCAGCACTATTGACTCGTACCCGCCCGCTGGCTTCCACGTAGCGTTCGCGGGGTAGCTCGTGTCTATCCACCCGGCAATGTGCCCACAGGTGAGGTAGATCTCACGGCCGCTGGTGAAATGCACGACCTCGTCATCCCGGTCGTCCTGCGCGGGGTCGTAACGCCGCACATTCCCGTCGCAGAGGCTCAGCATATATCCGACGGTGTGGAAGCCCTGGTTGACGTACGCGTCAGCGGGCGAGAAGAAGTTCGCGAACAGGCGGTTGTGCGGCGAGCAGATGTGCGTGTGATAGTCGGCCACGATGCGCCACCCGACTGGTGTCGGTTCACCGTACTGCACGATGTCCACCCCGAAATGCTTGTGCGAGGTCAGCGGAGCACTCACGTGGTAGTAGTGATCGGCGTCCTCATAGATCACTCCGCCACACTCGTACTGCCGTGGGCAGTCGCGCGCGACGGTGAGCGCGGCGATCGCGGCTGAATCCATGTCCCCGAAGACGGCGAAGATGATCGGCATCATCGGCCGTACTCCCACCTCACTAAGGAGGTCGATGTAGTGACGTAGCGATATTTGCTGCTTCTTCCTGTTTTGGCGGCGGAGGAACTTCACAGGATTGACCGCCGGGATCGGGACGGAGTCCGCAGTCTGACGCTGGCGCAGGCCCGCTGATGTGGGAGCGGCTCGTTTCAGGTGCGGGCCGAAGCGCCTGTGACAGGATTCACGTTCGCCGCACGCGCACACGCGGGAGGGATTCGACGCAGTGACGCGGCAGGGCTCGCGCCGCGCGGGCGCCCTCTTCCGCGGCCGCAGGCTGTTGGCTGACCTGACGTGTAGCGCCGGGCAGCGCCAAGCACCGTCGGCTCGCGGCGACGCCCGGACCGACGCAGGCCCTACATGGGCTAGAGTATCGTGGTGGTCACCGCGAATACGCACCTGGGACTGGTGCAGCGCCTTCTGGCGGGCTGGCGCTCGCTCGGATCGATCCGCCATGCGCATCGCTCGGTAACCGGCAAGCTGCTCGCGGTGGTGCTGCTGACCACCGCCGTCGCGCTGCTGGTCGCCGGCGCAAGCCTGCTCGGTACCGATCTCTACCAGGAGCGGCGCGCCTGGGGTACCGACCTGGAAACCGCGGGCAGCATTCTGGCGCGCGCCACCGCGCCGGCGCTGAAGTTCCACGATCGCGAAGGCGCGCGGCGCGACTTCGCCGCGCTGGAGGCGTGGCCCACGATGCGCAGCGCCGCGCTCTACGATGGCGACGGACGGTTGTACGTGCAGTACGTGCGCGGCGCCGCCAGTCCGTCGCCGCTGCGCGCGCCCGCCCTGAGCCCGGGCGTGCATTACCACGGCGGCCGGCTGGAGCTGCTGCTGCCGGTGGCGCAGAACGGCGAGTACCTCGGCACGATCTACCTGCAGGCGCAGTACGACGTGCGCGGTCACGTCATGACTTACCTGAGCATTCTCGGCCTGGTCATGTTCACAGGCTTGGTCGGCGCGCTGCTCGCCGTGGGCTGGCTGCAGAACAGCGTCACCCGCCCGCTCGGATCGATGGCGAGCGTGGCGCGGCAGATCATCGAGGGGCGCGAGTATTCGCTGCGCGCGTCCAAGACCACCGACGACGAATTCGGGCTGGTGGTTGACGCCTTCAACAACATGCTCGCCGAGATTCAGCAGCGCACCCGCGCGCTGCTCACCAGCGAGCAGGCGCTGCGCGACGCGGACCGTCGCAAGGATGAATTCCTGGCGACGCTCGCGCACGAGCTGCGCAATCCGCTCGCGCCGATCCGCAACGCCGTGCTCATCCTCAAGTCGCCCGAGGCGAACGAGGAGCAACGCGAATGGGCGCGCGAGGTGCTCGCCCGGCAGGTGCAGCACATGTCGCTGCTGCTCGATGACCTGCTCGACGTGTCGCGCGTGACGCGCGGGCAGTTCGAGCTCAAGAAAGAGTATGTCGAGCTGCGCTCGGTGTGCGAGGTGGCGCTCGAGGCCGCCCAGCCGCTCATCGAGGCGAAGCAGCACAACCTAAAGCTCACCCTGCCTGCCACGCCGGTGACGCTGGAAGTCGACCCGCTGCGCCTCGCGCAGGTGATCTCCAACCTGCTCACCAACGCTGCCAAGTACACCGATCCGCATGGACACATCGAGCTCGCCGCCGTGGTGCAGGACGGCGGGCTGGTGCTGACGGTCGCCGACGACGGCATTGGGCTGAAGGCGCACTCCATCCCGGGGCTGTTCACCATGTTCTCGCAGGTCGATTCCTCGGCCGATCGTGCTCAGGGCGGCCTCGGCATCGGACTCGCGCTGGTCAAGGGGTTGGCGGAGCTGCACGGCGGCACCGTCGAAGCGCACAGCCCGGGAGTCGGGATGGGCAGCCGCTTCGTCGTGCGACTGCCCGCTGCGGCGCTCGCGCCGTCGATCGAGCCGACGGCGGGGGCTGCCGGTGGCGCGCCGCGCACCGCGCGGGCCGCCAAGGTGCTGGTGATCGATGACAACCGCGACGCGGCCGATACCCTGTCGATGACCCTGCAGTTCCGCGGCTACCGCGTGCTCACCGCGTATTCCGGACAGCAGGCGCTGGAGATCGGAGACCGCGAGCACCCGCAGGCGCTGCTGGTCGATGTCGGCATGCCCGGAATGGATGGTTACGAGCTGATCCGTCGCATTCGGCGCGAGACCTGGGGCAGGCATGCGGTGAGCGTGGCCCTGACCGGCTGGGGCCAGGAGCAGGACCGGCTCAAGGCCGCCGCGGCGGGCTTCGACATGCACCTCACCAAGCCCGTCGACATGCAGCGGCTGGAGATTTTTCTGAGCACTCAGCTGGCGCGCGAGCAGCTGGCCGCCGCCGAGCGGCTGCACGCGCCGACGCGGGGCTGAGCGGCGACGGCCAGAACCTCAAACCCGCAGGCGCTTCGCGGCGACGTCCGGCGCCGCTCAGCCCGCACGGCGCGCGCAGAATGTGTCAAAAGCCCCTTCGCCCCTCGCTATCGGGGGTGCAGCTCCCGGCAACCGACCGTCCGTAGCCGCCCGCGGCCCGTCCGTCGGCTGGCCGGCCGTGTGTGACGCACTACCGCATTGCTCGCGCCTCGGCTCCAGTAAATTGCCGCCCCATGAACAGGCAAACGGGGTTCACCCTGGTCGAGCTCCTGGTGGTGATCGGGATCCTGACGATCCTCCTCACCGTCGGGATGCCCTCGTACCTCTACATCACGAACTCGTACCGCATCTCAGCCGAGGTGAATGGTCTGCTCGGGGATCTGCAGTACGCGCGCGAAGAGGCGATCAAGGAAGGCCAGTTCGTGACGGTGTGTGTCTCGAGCAACGCCATCAACTGCTCCGGGGCGACGACCTGGCAGAGCGGCTGGATCGTCTACTCCAATCCGCCCAACACCAATGTCCCCGCCGCCGGCTCGGTGCTGCGGGTGCAGGCGGCCTTCACCGGCACCGTGCCGGATACCTTCGTCGCAAACACCGGCATCAGCGAGGTCACTTATAACCGCGAGGGTTTTGCGACCACCGCCGCCGGCTTTCCGAACTCCCTGCTGACGCTGCATGACCGTACCGCCAATAAGGTATGGACACGCTGCCTGTGGATCACACCGATCGGGCTGGCCTCGGTGCAGACGAACATCAATAACTTCTCCGGAATACTTTGCCAATGAGACGCGCGAACACAATTTCCCGGGCGCGGGGTTTCACCCTGGTCGAGGTCATGGTGGCCGTCATCGTGATCTGCATCGGTTTGCTTGGCATCGCCAAGATGCAGGCGCTGGCGCTGTCCAACATGACTTCGTCGCGGCTGCGATCGCTGGCGGCGATCGAGGCGGCGAGCCTCGCCGCCTCCATGCATTCGAACCGCAACTACTGGTTCGCTACTCCGCCGGCTTCGATCGTCCTGAACCCTGCGGTCAACCCCGTGGTCACCTCCAGCGACGGTGCGCTGCAGGCGCAGACGATCACGGACCTGGCCGCTCTCGGCGCCTGTGTCGGCACTTCCAACGGCGTCTCGATGTGCCCGAACGGCGTACAGCTCGCGGCCTACGACGTGGCCCGCTGGTTCACCAACGTCGAGGGGCTGCTGCCAAACTCCAAGAGCACGATCCTGTGTACCGCAGTCGTCGTCAATGCGCCTGTGGCCTGCACGATCCAGATCACCTGGTCCGAGGTGGCGGTTGCGGTCACTTCACAGGAAGCGACCCAGCAGGCGAGCGGCGCTAACACCGGGCAGGCGTTCGACACGCCAACTTACACGCTGTACGTGGAACCATGAGCGCTTACCACAACAACACCCCGTGTCGTGCCGCGCAGCGCGGCTTCACGCTGGTTGAGCTGATGGTGACGGTGTCCATCGCGGTCTTCCTGCTGTTCGGACTTACGACGGTCGTGCAGAGCGTGCGACAGGCCAATTTCAACCAGCAGGCGCTTGCGCAGCTGCAGGACGAGCAGCGCTTTGCCATGACGGTGATCACCGACGTCATCCAGGCGGGCGGCTACTACCCGAGCGCTACGCCGGCGGGTACACCAGGGTCCGCCTGGACTCCGGCGACTTCGCTGATAGCGTGGAACGGTCCGCCGGCCTGGGCGGTCTTCGCGGCGGGCCAGGCGTTCGCCGGTTCGCATCCCGGCGCTACGCCCGATGGCTTCGGCGTGCGCTATCGCACCAACGGCAATGACGGCGTGATTCTGTGCGACGGCAGCACCAACAACGTGGCCGGCTCCACGTACGCGTACGCCAACCAGTTCACGGTGGTGCCGCCGGCCGGCAACGTCCCCGGACAGCTGTTATGCCAGCTGAGCAACGTGACCAACAACACGAGCAACGCGCCGGTCGCGCTCGTCAACGGCGTGCAGAACATGACGATCTACTACGGCGTCAACCGCAACGCTCCCGCGGCGAACTACAACGTAGATACCTACCTTACGGCCGACCAGATGCTGAACACCGACTGGGACAACATCAGCTCGGTGCGCGTGGTGCTGCAATTCACCAATCCGCTCGCTACCCAGGCGGGCCAACCGGCATTCATACAGTTCGAGCGCGTGATCCAGGTGATGGGCCGCGCCGGGATGCACTCATGAACCCACGCCCGCCGCAGGTCCGCACGCAACGCGGCTTCGCGCTCATGACGAGCCTGCTGCTGCTGATGATCATCACCATCATCGCGCTCAGCATGTTCCGCAGCTTCGGCACACAGGAGCACATCGCCGGGAACCTGCGCGAGAAGGACCGCGCACTGCACGCCGCGACCAGCGATCAGCAGTACGCCGAATGGTGGCTGCTACAGGGCAACAACAGCGCGATCGGCGCGATCGCCTGCGCGGCCGGGGTACTGAACGCGACCCCGGCCAACGCCGGGCAGATCTGCAACCAGACGCTGACGCAGCTCGGCTACACGGTGACCTCGCCCTCCACCTGGGCGATCCAGACCACCTACCTGCCAACCGGCATGAGCGTGACCGCCGGCGTGAACGGGGCCAACAACGACCCGCCCTACGCCGCCACACCGGGTTTCTACGTTTCCGACCTCGGACCTGCGGCCGATGGCCAGGGCGAGGCGTACCAGATTGATGCATATGGCTACGGCGGCTCAACCGCCACGGTGGCCGTTGTCGAGAGCACTTACGAGGTCCAGCAGGGCGTCGTATGCAGGAGTTGTAACCCATGATTCGCATAAAATCCCTTGCTGTCCTTGCCGTGACGGTCGCGCTGAGTCAGCCGCTCGTCGTACGGGCGCAGACCTCGATCAGCGAGGACTTCACTCAGGCGAGCACCCAGAACAGCTGGTGGTTCTTCAACGGTGCGTGCCTCACCGCGTCAACGCTCCCCGGGCAGGAGCCGACCGTATCCTCCGGGGTGGGCAGCGGTGGGCAGGTTCCCGGCTGCACGACCATCGCCACCACCTATTACAACAAGAGCTCGGGCGAGCATCTGGTCGGCGGCCAGGGGCTGACGAACACCACGCCCGACCCCGCCGGCAAGGGCGCGCTGCGCTTCACCAACGGGTTCCCCTACGGCTACTCGGAGAACGGCGGCATCGTCTTCGCGACGCCCTTCCCTACCGGCCAGGGCGTGTCGATCACGTTCAAGACCGTGACCTACCTCGGTGACTCGGGCGGCGGCGGTGGCGACGGCGCGGACGGCATGAGCTTCTACCTCATGGACGCCACGCAGCTCAATACCGCCACCATCACCGGTGTCGGCAGCGGCAACGGCAACGGCCTCGGCTCCTGGGGTGGCAGCCTTGCCTACACCTGCTCGAACAGCAACCCGCCCTTCAATGGACTGATCGGGGGCTACCTCGGCCTCGGCATCGACGAGTACGGCAACTTCCTCAACGGCACGGTCAACACCCTGGGCGAGAGCGGCACGACGGCTACCGGCGACAACACCGCGAGCGGCGGCGGTTATCAGCCGGGTCGCATCGGCATCCGCGGCGCCGGCAACGTCGCCTGGGCTACGTTGAACGGGGCTTACGGCGGCACCAGCAATCCGGGCAACAGTAAACCCTACTATCCGAACTCGCTCGCTACCTCCTGCCAGATCAACGGCGGTTCGTACAACGCGGGCACCGGGATGTGCAGCGGCAACCCCACCGACGCGATGCAGGCGGTGCAGAACACCTGCGCGACCGGGACGCTCTACAACTATCGCAATGCGTCGAATCCGACCGCCGTCGGTGCGACCAGTCTCACCAATTCGGTGAACACGGGTGGCCCGACCGCCACACCGGCGATTGCGCCGATCCTCGACTACACCGCGCAGCCGAGCGGCTACGTGGTGCTGCCGGCGGGTACCATGATCGCCAACGAGGCCGCCACGACCCGTTCCGCGGCCACGCCGATCTTCTATGCCCTGCAGATCAGCCAGTCCGGGTTGCTGAGCCTTTCCTACAGCATCAACGGCGGCGCCTACACCTCGGTCATCAAGAGCCAGAACATCACCACCGCCAACGGCCCGCTGCCGGCCAACTTCCTGTTCGGCTTCGCCGGCTCGACCGGCGGCAGCACCAACATCCACGAGATCCTGTGCTTCAAGGCGAATCCTGCCAACTCCGCCTCGGCTTCCGCGGGCGTCAGTGAGAAGCAGTCCGCCAAGGTGGAAACGGGCACACAGGTTTACTTCGCCTACTACAATCCGAGCGCCGACTGGACCGGACGGGTGACGGCGAGCAGCCTCTCCCTCGACAGCTTTGGCAACGTCATCATCTCCCCCACCGCCAACTGGGATGCGGACTGCGTCCTCACCGGCGTTCTCGCCAGCGGCACGTGCAACAGCACCGGCGTGGCCGGCCCCATCGTCGCGGAGGCGCCGACCAGCCGCGTGGTGCTCAGCTACAACGGCACGAACGGCATTCCGTTCGAATACACCAACCTGAGTTCCGCGCAGCAGACCGCGCTCACGCTCGGCGACGTCTCGACCTCGCAATGCAATTCGTCGACGGCCTACGCCACCACCGACCGCGTCGCCTACCTGCGCGGCGACCGCACCTGCGAGATCAGCACGACGGGCATCGGCCTCTTCCGCCGGCGCGAGAGCGTGCTCGGCGACATCATCGACTCGAGCCCGGCCTGGGTGGGGCCGCCGATCGCAGGGTATACCACGGTGTGGGCCGACCGGATCAACGCCGCCGATCCGCTGCCCGAGAACGGCAGCTCGGCGCAGAGCTACCCGGCATTCATCACCGCGGAGCAGACACGCCTCAACGTGGTGTACGTTGGCTCCGACGACGGCCTGGTGCACGGCTTCGAGAGCGGCTCGTTCGACGTCAACGGCAACTTCGTCAGCACCGGCAATGACGGCAAGGAAGTGCTGGCCTACATGCCGGCGGCCGTCGTGAACACCATCCACTCGAGCACCTCGACCCTCGATTTCTCGAGTTCCCAGTACGGCCACAACTTCTTCGTGGATGCGACGCCTGCCACGGGCGATGTGTTCTACGGCAACCAGTGGCACACCCTGCTGGTCGGCGGCCTCGGGCCCGGTGGTGCGGCGCTCTACGCGCTCGACGTCACCAATCCCGCCACGACGAACTTCGCGGAAGGCCACGCCGCCAGCCTGGTGATCGGCGAATGGACGCCCGCGACCATCAGCTGCCACAACAACACCCCGGCGAACTGCGGCAACAATCTGGGTAACACCTACGGCACGCCGCAGCTGCGCCGCCTGCACGACGGCAAGTGGGCGGTGATCTTCGGCAACGGTCTCGGCAGCGCCACGGGCGATGCCGGTATCTACGTCATGACCATCGATCCGACCACCGCCGCCAAGACCTTCTATTACCTCAGCACCCACACCGGCAGCGTCGCCAGCCCGAACGGCATCGCCTTCCCCGCCGCTGTGGACCTCGACGGCGACCACATCAGCGACTACGTGTACGCCGGGGACATCCAGGGGAACGTGTGGCGCTTCGACCTGACCAGCGCCACCGAGACGAACTGGGCGGTGACGGCCGGCCCGGTGTTCAAGTCGCCCGCCGGTCAGCCGATCACCACCGGGATCGTCGTGGCCTCCGGTGCACCGAACCCCGGCATGCAGCAGCAGCTCATGCTGCTGTTCGGCACCGGCCAGAAGTTTCCGCTCACCGCGCTCAATCCGCCCACCTATGCGGCCGGTACGCAGAGCCTGTACGGCGTGTGGGACTGGAACATGACCGCCTGGAACACGCTGTCGCCGAATGCGACGTATTCGGCGCTGACGGCCGCCGCGAGCGGGCTGAGCAGCGCCAACAACTACGCGATCGCCCAGGCGAACCTGCAGCAGCAGGTCGTGACCATCAACGCCACCACGCAGGACCGGGACATCTCCTCCACCGCCACCGTCTGCTGGGCCGGCCAGAGCGGTTGCAGCGGCGGCACCGCGAAGTTCGGCTGGTACATCAATCTGCCGGGCACCCAGGAGCAGGTCATCTTCAGCCCCGAGCTGGTGTCGCAGGCCCTCACGGTGAACAGCATCGTGCCGGCACCGAACAACCCGACCTCGTGCGCGACGGTGACCGACGCCGGCTTCACCTACGTGCTGAGTGCCCTGACGGGCGCGCCCTTCAACGAGGTGTTCCTGCCGCCGAGTGAGGCGGCTAACCCGACGGTCAGCGGCAATGCCGCCTACACCGACCCGAACGCCATCGGCCTGCTCACCAACGCGAGCGGCAGCTCGTTCATCACCTCGAACGCCTCCGGGACCCGCTTCCTGGTGTATGAGACGAACCAGACCGGCGCCAACGGTGCCCTGACGGGCGGAACGCTGGGCCTGAACCTGCCGCCCAACACCACCGGCCGGCGCCTGAGCTGGATCGAGCGGCGCTAACCACCTGAGTGAGACCCATCATGCAATCGCCTACTGAAGCACGCTCGTCCCGCGGGTTCACGCTCATCGAGCTGATGGTGGTGGTGGTCATTGCCACCATCCTCATCACGATCGCGGTGCCGTCCTACTTTAGCCAGATACGCCAGTCGCGGCGCACGGAAGCGAAGTCGGCGCTGCTGGATGCGGCCGGACGCGAAGAGCGCTACTTCAGCACCAATGGCGCCAATTACACCAGCACACCGGCAAATCTCGGCTACCTCGGCTTAGGTGTGGCAAATCCGGTCGGCAGCGGTTACTACTATCTGACGGTGTGCTTCGCAGCCACCGGTGCTACGCCGGCGTGCGATCCGAACGCCAATGCGCCGGCGGGCCCGTCCTATTACGTCATTGCCACTCCGGTGCCCGGCCTCAGTCAGGTAAGCGATGCTCAATGTACTTCGTTTGCCGTGGACTCCACGGGGGCTCAGTTCTCCACCGGGACCGGCACTGCCGCGTACTGCTGGGGCAATTAACCCGAACTTTCACGTGTAGGCATCTAAAATTATTGATGTTTCCTGACGTGATCACGGCAGGGGCGCGCGGAGCAGCCTGGGGATGAAGATCCCTGCGGCCACGGCCTCCGCGCAGGAGGACTGCCGGGCCCGGGGGCAACTGTCGCCGCTGCGAGCTTCTGCGCACGTGTTCATTTTCTAGACATTGCGCTATATTTCGCGCCCAGGCGCTTGAGCGCCCTGCGATTCCGACGAGATACCGGACAGAACAATAATTCGTACCACGCCGCCGCCGCGCAGGCTCGAACTACAGATAAACCTGACTGCGGACGAGGCGCGAGCCGAGGTAGTCATGAGCACTACGTGGGAAGAGTTCGAGGCGGCTGCGGTGACGCTGGCGCGCTCGGGCAATATCAAGGATCGCCTCGCGGATGCGTACCGCAATCACCTGGCGCTGGTCAACGTTGATGAGCTGCCCGATGCGCTGCGGGCGCCGCTGCGTGCCTGTTATGCGGCGTTGACGCGCGAGCCGCCACTGCGCGGCGAGGACGCGGTGCGCGCCACCGTGCGCAAGCTGTCCAACGTCGAGGCGGACGAGATCGCCGCCAGCGTGGTGCGGCTGTTTGGCGCCGCGGTGCAGGCCGCGGCGCGCGTGGCACAGCCGGAACCCGAAGAGCACCTGTTGAACGGCAGCGTCGCCGCCGCGCGCGGCAAGCTGCTGAAAACGGTGCCGCAGATGATCGCGCTGTACGCCGCCGAGGCGTGAAGCCTCACTCGAGCTTGAATTCGATCGTGTCCCAGCGCGTCGTCTCCTCGTGACGCGCCTGGCGGCGGATCGCATCCACCAGCGCGCGCTCGTCCCACTCGATCACCTCGTTCGCCAGATCGAGGATCGGCTTGGGCACTTCCTGGCGCACACCGAACGGCTTCAGCAGCACCACCGCCTTGTGGCTCGCCTGCGCGAACAGCAGCTGGAACGTCAGCAGTTCCTGGTGCGTGGCGAACAGGCTGCACAGGCCGATCACCGCCTCCACCGGCGCGATCTGCCGCCGCAGGTCCTCGCGCGCGGCTTCCCGGTCCCCGGACGGCGGGCGGTCGGGCGTGCTGTAGTTGCGATAGAAGAAGGTGCGCGCGCTCTCGAGGTACTCGAACACGCGCAGGTAGTCGTCACTTGCCTGCCAGGCATGCGTGACGAACAACCGGAGCGGGTTGGCCTGCGACATGGCGCGAGTCTCGCACAAGGGCACGGACGGCGAAACCGGCGCACCGCAGCAGCCGCCACGCGCGGCCCGCGGGCACGATAGAATGGCTGTTTCCCGACTACCACGGCCAAGTTCTCCCCACAGGTGCGGCTCCTCCTCTACAACATCCGCTACGCGACCGGCACCGGGCCGGCGTTCCATCTGCCGCTGCCGGGGGCCGGCTACCTGCGCAGCAACCGCAAGGTGCTCGGCGGCATCACCGAGTTCATCCGCGCGGAGCGGCCGGACGTGGTGGGCCTCATCGAGGTTGACACCGGCTCGATCCGCAGCGGCCGGGTGAACCAGGCCGAGCATATCGCGCGGCAGCTCGGCCACTACTCCACCTACCAGTGCAAATACGGCACCGGCTCGATCAACCAGTTCATGCCCATCGTGCGCAAGCAGGGCAACGCGTTCCTGTCCGCGCCCAATGTGCACGGCGAGCGCTTCCACTACTTCGACATGGGCATCAAGCGGCTGATCATCGAGCTGGAGCTGTCGGACGTGTGCGTGTTCCTGGTGCACCTGTCGGTGAAGTTCCGCCACCGGCAGTACCAGCTGCGCTCGCTGCACGACCTGATCGTGCAGTCGGCGAAGCCGGTGATCGTGGCGGGCGACTTCAATACCTTCTGGGGCACGCACGAGATCTACCTGTTCATGCGCGCGGCCGGCCTGCGCAGCGCCAACACCGCCGGCCTGCCGTCCTTCCCGGCGCGCGTGCCGCGCATCGAGCTGGACTTCATCCTGGTGACCGAGGGGATCGAGGTGAGTGATTTCCGCGTGCCGGACGTGCGCTTCTCCGATCACCGCCCGCTGGTGTGCGATTTCCGTGTGCGCGCCGGGGCTGCGGTGCGCGCCGTCTCGGCCGCCTGAGGCTGACGCGGCGCCAGGAGCTGAAACCATGAACGACAACGCCAGCGCGTCCTGGAAGCTCGAGACCGATGCCGAGGGCATCGCCTGGCTCACTCTCGACAAACCCGGCACCTCGGCCAACGTACTGTCGGGGAGCGTGCTGAGCGAGCTCGACGCACTGCTCGCGCCGCTCGAGCGGCGGCCGCCGCGCGGGGTGGTGGTGATGTCGGCGAAGAAGAGCGGCTTCGTAGCCGGCGCCGACATCAAGGAGTTCACCGGCATTACCGATGCCGCCTCGGGCTACCAGCTCATTCATCGCGGCCAGCAGGTGCTCACGCGCCTCGCGAGCCTACCCTGCCCGACGGTCGCGGCGATTCATGGCTTCGCGCTCGGCGGCGGCCTCGAGCTCGCCCTCGCCTGCCGCTACCGCGTGGCGGTCGGCGATGAGCGCCTGTTGCTCGGGCTGCCCGAGGTGCTGCTCGGCATTCATCCGGGCTTCGGCGGCACGGTGCGCTCGGTGCGCGTCGCCGGGGTGCGCGTTGCGATGGAGATGATGCTGACCGGCAAGCCGCTGCGCGCCGCCCAGGCGCTCGCCGCCGGGCTGGTCGACCGCCTGGTGAGCGAGGCCGAGCTGCGCAGCAGCGCCCGCGAGCTGCTGGCCAGTGCGCCGGCGCCGCGGCGCGCACCGCTGGCGCAGCGCCTGCTCAACCTGGCGCCGCTGCGCGGCTTCGTGCGGCGCGCGCTGCTGGCGCAGGTCGCGCGACGTGCACCGCGCGCGCACTACCCTGCTCCCTACGCCATCATCGACCTGTGGCACCGCTACGGCGCGCACGGTGCGGCGGCGTTCGAAGCGGAGGCCCGCTCGATTGCGCAGCTGTTCACCACCGACACCGCGCGCAACCTGGTGCGCGTGTTTCTGCTGCAGGATGCGCTGAAGAGCGCCGGCGGCAAGGCCGGCGCGGAGGTTCGCAACGTACACGTGGTCGGAGCCGGCGTCATGGGCGGGGACATCGCGGCGTGGGCGGCGCTGCGCGGCTTCAACGTGACACTGCAGGACCGGGCTCCCGAGTTCGTCGAGCCGGCACTCAAGCGCGCGCAGGAGCTGTTCGACCGGCGGCTGCGCGATGCGGCCAAGAACGCCGCGGCGCGCGCGCGGCTGCGCGCGGATGTCGCCGGCGACGGCGTGGCCGGCGCCGACGTCCTCATCGAGGCGATCTTCGAAAACCTCGAGGCGAAGCAGCAGCTGTATGCGCGCATCGAGCCGCTGCTGAAGCCCGGCGCGCTGCTCGCCACCAATACCTCGAGTCTCATGCTCGAGCCGCTGGCGGCGAAGCTCGCGCGCCCCGAGCGCCTGGTGGGACTGCATTTCTTCAACCCGGTGGCGCAGATGCCGCTCGTCGAGATCGTGCACGCCGCGCGCACCGCCGCTGAGGCCGTGCAGGCCGCGACCGCGTTTGCGCGCCGCCTCGACAAGCTGCCGGTGTCCTGCCGCAGCGCGCCGGGCTTCATGGTGAATCGCGTGCTCACCCCGTACCTGTACGAGGCGATGCTGGCGGCGCAGGAAGGCACGCCGCTGCAGGTGATCGATGAGTGCGCGGTGAGCTTCGGCATGCCGGTGGGGCCGATCGAGCTCACCGACGTCGTCGGGCTGGACGTCGCCGCGCACGTGGGCGAGATCATCGCGCAGCAGCTGCGGCGGCCGGTGACGCAGATCGCGCGCCTCACGGAGCTGATCGCGGCCGGCCGGCTCGGCCGCAAGAGCGGCGCGGGCTTCTACGAGTGGCGCGACGGCAAGGCACTCAAGCCGGCCGCCGCCGGAGCCAGCGCACCGCCCGATCTCACCGACCGGCTGATCCTGGTGCTGGCGAACGAGTGCGTCGCCTGCCTGCGCGAGCAGGTCGTCGCGAGCGCCGATCTGGTCGATGCCGCGGTGATCTTCGGTACCGGCTTTGCGCCCTTCCGCGGCGGCCCGCTGACCTATGCGCGCGCGCGCGGCGTCGCCGCGGTGGTTGCGCGGCTCGAGGAGCTGGCAACCCGCTACGGTTCACGTTTCCGCCCGGACGACGGCTGGCGGGCCGTGCGCGACGGTGAAAAAGCGTGACGGGCCTCAGGTGGCCGGAAAACCCTGTGCTACCATCCAACGGGCATCACGCCGCAGCACCGCGGTGCGGATGTAGCCCCCTGAAGGCCACGGGAAACGATGTCCGAAGAGCAGGCAGCCTCAGTCCAGTTGCTACGCACATTCGCGCCGCTCGACGCGATGAAGCGCGACAACCTCGCGGCGCTCGCCAAGAAGGTGAGCGTGCGCACACTGTCGACCGGGCGCGTGCTGTTCAGCAAGGGCGACAGCGACAAGCGCACCGTGTGGCTGGTGAGCGGCGGCGTCGAGATCGATGACGGCGAGCACAACCTGTCGGTAGTGCGCGGCGGCACGCCCGAGGCGCGCAACCCGCTCTCCCCGCACCTGCCGCGGCGCGTGACGGTGCGCGCGATGGACGACATCAGCTACCTGTCGATCGACAGCGACCTGCTGGACGTCATGATCACCTGGGATCAGACCGGCAGCTACGAAGTCGAGGAGCTGCAGGCGCAGCTGCAGAGCGCCGGATCCGACGACTGGATGACGACGCTGCTGCAGACCAACGCGTTTCACCGCATTCCGCCCGCGAACATCCAGGCGATCTTCCAGCGCCTGCAGCGCGTGCCCTGCAAGGCCGGCGAGGTGGTGATCAAGCAGGGCGCCGAGGGCGACTACTTCTACATCATCGTCAACGGCAAGTGCGCGGTGACGCGCGAGACCCCGCTGAGCCGCGAGGGCATCAAGCTCGCCGAGCTCGGCGTCGGCGACACCTTCGGCGAGGAGGCGCTGATCGCCGAGGCCAAGCGCAACGCCACCGTCACCATGCTCACCGACGGGGTGCTGATGCGGCTCAACAAGCAGGATTTCCGCGAGCTGATGAACGAGCCGCTGCTGCAGTGGGTCACGCCGGAGGAGGCGCGCACACTGGTCACCGATCGCAGCGCGCGCTGGCTCGACGTACGCCTGCCGAGCGAGCACCAGAACCTCGCGATCGAGGGCGGCATCAACGTGCCGCTGTACCTGGTGCGCCTCAAGCTCTCGACGCTCGATCGCAACCGGCCGTACATCGTGTACTGCGACACCGGTCGGCGCAGCTCAGCCGCCGCCTACATCCTGGTCGAGCGCGGCTTCGACGCCTATGTTCTCAAGGGTGGCATGAGCAACACCGGGCTGCCGCTGACGCGCGGCGGCGCGGCCGACAAACCCTGAACGCACCTCAGCGGCGCGGCGGGTGCCGCTGGCGACCGGATCGGCCGCCACGCTACATGGTGTGGGTGGCCTTGTCGCCCGAGAGCGCGCCGGCCAGGTAGGTCTCGATCTTCTTCTGCGTCTGGCCGCGATCCTGATCGCTGAACTGCACGCCGATCCCCGCGGTGCGCTTGCCCTGGTTGCCCTGGGCCCCCTTGGGGGTCACCCAGATGACGCGTCCGGCGACCGGCAGCTTCTCGTCCTCGCCCATGAGGTTCAGCAGCATGAAAACTTCATCCCCCAAGCGGTAGTTGCTGTTGGTGGGAATGAACAGGCCGCCGTTCTTCACGAACGGCATGTAGGCCAGATACAGGGCGCTCTTGTCCTTGATGGTCAAGGTCAGCAGCCCGGGCTTGTTTCCGCTCGCTCGCAAATTCCTGTCCCCGCCCAAATGTGCCGGTCTTGCGTTCATCCTTGTCCCCTGCCCCGTTCCCGTTACGGGGGCGTTAGCCGCCTGAAAAGAGCCTCGAGTGCCAGTCCCCGGTTGAGTGGTACGTCGAACGTTGCGCGCAACTCGCGCACCTGGTCAACCAGCCCGAAAAGCTCGCGTATATTCAAGAACGCGCCCGCCCCTGACAAGTAGGGGGCAGGCCGCACTTCCGTGAAAAAGGTCGCGTCCCGCCCGCTGCGGTAAATGCGTTCTGTGAGCCAATTCTCAAAGCATCGCAGCCGCAATGGTAGCTCGGAACGCGCCCAGCCTTCGGCCGCAGCCACCGGATCGGCGGCGCCCTGGGCGAGCGCCTCGAGCGTGTGGCGCGCCTCGGTGGCGATCTGCGCCACTGCCGCAGGATCGCTCTGGGCCGCGAGCAGCGGCGCCTCGCCGAGGGCGTCGAGCGCCCCGTCCCAGGCGCCCGGGCCGCGCGCGGCCGTGAGCCACTCGAGCGCCTCGGCGCGTGCCGGGGCGGCAATGCGCAGCCGCTGGCAGCGGCTCAGGATCGTGGCCGGCAGCCTCCCCGGGCTCACCGCCACCAGCACCAGCAGGGTGCGTGCCGGGGGCTCTTCCAGCGTCTTCAGCAGGGCATTCGCCGCAAAACGGTTGAGCGCATCGGCCGGACTCACCAGGGCCACCTTGTAGCCCCCGCCGTGGCTCGTCAGGGCCAGTTCCTGCGACAGCTCGCGCACCTGCTCGATGCGCAGTTGCTGCGAATTGTCCAGCGGCCGCAGCAGCGTGAGGTCCGGGTGCTGCAACGCCGCCACGCGGCGGCAGCCGACGCACACCCCGCACGGCGGCGCGGCGCGCGCGCACAGCAGCATTTGCGCCGTCCAGATCGCGAGCCACTCCCCACCGGCGCCCGGGGCTTCGTGGATGAGGAGCGCGTGCGGCATGCGTCCTCCGGCGTGTGCCGCAGCAAGCGCCTGCATATGCCTGCTGAGCCAGGGGGGCATCGGTCCGAAGGGCGCCAGCGCCTCGGCCGGCGCGGCCGCGGATGTGGTGTTGCCGCCCGTGGCGCTCATGCGTGCGCGGCCCTGGCGCGCAGCTCCGCCAGCACGGCGCCGATCTGTGCCTCGACACGCTCGAGCGGTTGCGTTGCATCGACCAGGCGGAAGCGCGCCGGCTCGCTGCGCGCGAGCCCGAGATACCCCGAGCGCACCTTCTCGAAGAATTCGAGCGTCTCCACCTCGAAGCGATCGGCATTGGCAGCCCCGTGCTGGCGCGTGCGGGCGCGCGCCAATCCGAGCGGCACCGGCAGGTCGAGCAACAGGGTGCAGTCGGGCGCGAGCTGCGGGTGCACCGCGTGCGCCAGCGCCTCGATCAGCGCGGCATCGACGCCACGGCCGCTGCCCTGATACGCGCGTGTCGCGTCGGTGAAGCGATCGCATATCACCCACTCGCCGCGCGCGAGCGCCGGCGTGATGAGGTTGGCGACGTGCACGGCGCGCGCGGCGAACATCAGCAGCGTCTCGGTGAGCGCCGAGAGCGGCTCGGGTCCGCGCTCGAGCACGATGTGCCGCACGCGCTCGGCGAGTGGCGTGCCGCCCGGCTCGCGCGTCGAGCGCACTGCGATGCCCGCGCGCTCGAGCTCGCCGCAGATGAACCGTGCGACGGTCGTCTTGCCGGCGCCCTCGATGCCCTCGAGGGTAATGAAGAGACCACGCCTCATGGCGGGCGCCGCCCCTGGCCGGCAGCAGCGCCGGGGGCGACCGGCGGGTTGGCGGCACGCTGCGCGCGGCGCAGGCGCGTGAGATAGGTCTGCACCGCGGAATTATGCTCTTCGAGCGTCTCCGAGAAGTGGTGCGCGCCATCACCGAGCCCGCTGGCCACGAAATACAGTGCGCCGGTCTGCGCCGGCTGGACGCTCGCCAGCAGCGCTTCGCGTCCCGGCAGCGCGATCGGGGTCGGCGGAAGCCCCTCGCGCGTGTAGGTGTTGTAGGGTGTGTCGTGCGTGAGGTCGCGCGTGTGGATGCTGCCGTCGTAGCTCACGCCGAGCCCGTAGACCACGGTGGGGTCCGACTGCAGTCGCATCCCCAGGCGCAGGCGGTTGACGAACACCCCTGCGATGAGCGCGCGCTCGCTCTTGAGCGCTGCCTCCTTCTCCACGATCGAGGCGAGGATCAGCGCCTCGTATGGGGTCGCGAGCGGCAGCCCCGCGCTGCGCTCCTGCCACGCCGCGGCCAGCGCGCGCTGCATGGCATCGTAGGCCCGCCCGAGGATCGCGAGGTCGGGCGTGCCGGCCGCAAAGCGGTAGGTGTCGGGAAAGAATTCACCTTCCGCCGCCTGCCCCGCATGTCCAAGCGCCGCCATGATCTGCGCGGCGGTGCTCGAGCTTTGCGTATGCGCCACGCGCGGATGCTGCTCGAGGACGGCGAGGAAGTCGGCGAACGTCGCCCCCTCGACGACGGTGAGCTGCTCGAGAATCACCTTGCCGCTCTCGAGGAGCGCGAGAATCGCGGCCGGGCTCGCGCGCGCGGGAATCTCGTAGGCTCCGGCCTGCACCCGCGGCGCACGCCCGTGCAGGCGCAGATACCACTGCACCGCGCGCGCATCGTGCACGCTGCCGGCCGCCTCGAGGCGCGCCAGCACGTTGCGCAGGCTGAGCCCGGGCTCGATGTCGATGCGCGAGCTGGCCGCGGCGGGTCCGGGCGAGTGGTACTCGCGCTCCAGCCACTCGTAGCCGGCGGCGGCGGCCAGCGCGGCCAGCAGCATCAGCACCGCCGCGGCAGCGAGCAGCACCCTGAGGCCGCGGCCGGCTGGCATCAGCTGTCCCCCGCACGAGTGGCTGCGAAGTCGCCGCTATCGCCGCTGAGCAGTGGCGCCAGCTGCGCCTGCAGCCTCCGGGTGAGCGCACCGACGCTGAGCACACGGCCGGCGAGCTCGCGCACCGGGCGGATGCCGGTGAGCGCGCTGGTCAGAAAGAGCTCGCGCGCCGCGGCCAGGTCCGACTCACCGAGCACGCACTCCTCGCACGCAATGCCGGCATCAGGCGCTGCCTGAAGCACCACCGCGCGCATGACGCCGGCTACTCCGCAGCGCTCGAGGCGCGGAGTGAGGAGCCGCTCGCCGTGCACCAGGAACACGTTGCTCATGGTGCCCGACACGAGCGCGCCGGAGCTCGAGAACAGCAGTGCCTCGTGGATGCCCGGGTCGCTCCACTCGCGCCGCGCCAGCACCTGCTCGAGACGATTGCAATGCTTAAGTCCGGCGAGCGCCGGGTTCTCGCCGAGGCGCAGCGCGGCCACGCGCACCCGCACCCCCTCGCGGGCGAGCGCCGGATCATCGGCCGGCCAGGCGTAGCGCAGCAGGATGCGGTTGGGCTGCTCGCGCCCCGTCAGCCCATAGCCGCGCGCCAGCGCCTCACCGCGCGTCAGCAGCACCTTCACGATCGCCCTCGAGGTGCCCGCGGCCAGCCGCCGCACCTCGTCGGCGAGCTGCGGGAGCTCGGGCGGTCCGATGCCCAGCCGCGTGCAGCCCTGCGCGAGACGTGCCAGGTGTCGCTCGAGAAAGCGCGGACTTCCGCCGGGACAGGCGATGGTCTCGAACAGGCCATCGCCGTAGTGCAGCGCGCGCTCGAGCAGCGACACCTGCGTAGCCGGGCGCCCGTCGAGCCAGGCGAGCTCGGGCGCCGCGCCCGCCGCGGCGCTCTCAGGCACCGCCGGCTCCGAGCGCGGCCAGGAGACCGCGGGCCTTGGCGCGCGTCTCCTCGAGCTCCCGCTGCGGATCGGAATCCGCAACGATGCCCGCGCCGGCACGAAAGTTGAGCTGCTGGCCGCTCAGGGTCATGGTGCGGATGAGGATGTTCAGATCGAGGTTGCCGTCGCGCGTGAGGTAGCCGAGCGAGCCGGTATAGGCGCCGCGTCCCGCCCCCTCGAGCTCGGCGATGATCTGCATGCAGCGGAACTTAGGACACCCGGTGATCGTGCCGCCCGGAAATACCGCGCGCAACGCCCCGATCGGACTGACCTCGGGCCGCAGCTGCCCGCTGACGTTGGAGACGATGTGGTGCACGTGCTGGTAGGACTCGATGGTCATGAGCTCATCGACCTGCACCGTGCCCGCCTCGCACACGCGCCCGAGATCGTTACGCTCCAGGTCGATCAGCATGATGTGCTCGGCTCGCTCTTTCGGATGGGCGGCCAGCTCGCTCATCTCGCGCCGCTCGGCGTCGGGCCGGCGGCTGCGCGGGCGCGTGCCGGCGATCGGCCGCGTATCGATGTGCCGCCCCTGCACACGCACCAGCCGCTCGGGGGAGGAGCTCAGGATCGCGACTCCGCGCCACTGCGCGAGCGCGGCAAACGGCGCGGGGTTCGCTGCGCACAGCCGCTCGTAGAGCGCCGCAACGCAGGCGCTGCGTGCGGCGGGCCCCGGCGCGAGCGGCTCGAGCATGACCTCCCAGGGGCGCGACAGGTTGGCCTGATAAATATCCCCGGCAGCCACGTACTGCTTGGCCCGCTCGACGCGCGCGAGGTAGGCAGCCGGTGCCTCCTCGGACACGCCGGCCAAACGCACGGCAGCGCCACTGCTGTCCGCCTGCGCCGCCGCGCGGGCATCGGCAACGATGCGCTCGAGCGCCGCTTCCGCCCCCGGCTCGGCCACCGCGTAGACGCATCCTCGCTGCAGCTCGTGGACCAGTGCGCAGCGGGTGCGCAGCGCGAATGACTGCCAGGGCAGCGGCGTGCGCGGCAGCTTGAGATGCGGCTCGATCTCCTGCGCCAGCTCGTAGCCGAGGAACAGCGCCCAGCCGCCGGCGAACGGCAGTGCGGGCTGCTGCGCCGCCCCGCCCGCACTTCGTTCGGCCAGCCACCACTGCTCGAGGGCAGCGAGAAAACCCTCGCCGCGCGGGGTGAATCCTTCGGCGCCCAGCCGCCCGTCGGCGCCGAGCCACAATGCCGCCTCGGGCTCGGCGAGCAGCACGCTCGCGCGGCTCAACGGGCCGTGCGCCGCACTGTCGAGCAGCAGCGGGTAACGCGCCGGTTGCCAGGCCGCCAGGTGCTGCAGCACCCGGGGGGGCACGTCGAGCTCGCGGACGAGAGGTGCGCGCGTGGCGGCGGTCCGCTTCAGGTTGCGCTTCAGGCGTTGAAGCGGCGGAAGATCAGCGAGCCGTTGGTGCCGCCGAAGCCGAAGGAATTGGACAGGCTCACGTCGATCTTCATGCGCCGCGCGCTGTTGGGCACGTAGTCGAGGTCGCACTCGGGGTCGGGCGTACGGTAATTGATGGTCGGCGGCGCGACGCCGTCGCGGATGGCGAGCACCGAGAAGATCGCCTCGACGACACCGGCCGCCCCGAGCAGATGGCCGGTCATCGACTTGGTGGAGCTGACGGCGAGCTTGCTGGCGTGCGCGCCGAAGGCCCGCTTCAGGGCGACCGTCTCGGACTTGTCGCCGAGTGGTGTCGAGGTCGCGTGGGCGTTGATGTACTGCACGCCCGTCGCATCGAGCCCCGCGTCACGCAGCGCGTTCACCATGGCCAGCCGCGCGCCGTCGCCGTCCTCGGGCGGAGCGGTGATGTGATGGGCGTCGCCGCTCATGCCGAAGCCGACGAGCTCGGCGTAGATGCGCGCGCCGCGGCGGCGGGCGTGCTCGAGCTCTTCGAGCAGCACGGCGCCGCCACCATCGCTCAGCACGAAGCCGTCGCGGTCCTTGTCCCAGGGGCGGCTCGCCTCGGTGGGCGCCTCGTTGCGCGTCGACAGGGCCTTCGCCTGCCCGAAGCTGCCGAGCCCGCAGCGCGTGGTCGCCATCTCCCCGCCGCCGGCGATCATCACGTCTGCATCGCCATACTGGATGATGCGCATGCCGAGTCCAATGGCGTGCGTCGAGGTGGTGCACGCGGTCACCACGCCGAGATTGGGTCCCTTGAGCCCGAAGCGGATCGACAGATGTCCGGCGATCATGTTGATGATCGTTGCCGGCACGAAGAACGGCGAGATCTTGCGCGGGCTCATCGCCTTCAGGTACTCGCTGTATTCGGTCTCGATCGTCCACAGGCCGCCGATGCCGGCGCCGCACACTGCGCCGCAGCGGCTCGGGTCGCCCTTGGAGAAGTCGATGCCGGAGTCACCCACCGCCTGCACTCCGGCCGCCACGCCGTAGTGCATGAACTCGTCCATGCGGCGCGCTTCCTTCGGGGCGATGTACTGGCTCACGTCGAAGTCGCGCACCTGACCGCCGAAGCGCACGGGGAAAGCGGAGACGTCGAAGCGCGTCACCGGGCTGATGCCGCTCTCTCCGCGGAGGATGGCATCCCAGGCCGACTGGACGGTGCTCCCAACGGGAGACACGATGCCCAGCCCGGTTACGACGACACGGCGCTTGCTCACGCGCATCCTGCCAGCAGCCCTGACGCGACGTCAGGCCTTGCTGCGGCGCTCGTTGATGTAATCGATGGCCTGGTGAACGGTCGTGATCTTCTCGGCGTCCTCATCCGGGATCTCGATCTCGAACTCCTCCTCGAGCGCCATGACCAGCTCGACGGTGTCGAGCGAGTCGGCTCCCAGATCATCGACGAACGACGCTTCGTTGGTGACCTGCTCCTGTTTGACGCCCAGCTGTTCGGCAACGATGGCTTTGACCTGCTGCTCAACTGTGCTCATTAGCGGTTAATCCTTGTGTAGGCTTTGAAAATTTGGCTCGCGCCCGCGCGCGCTCGCGGGGCAACGGGCGCGGTATTGTAGGGGAACACCCCCCGGGGTGCCACTCGCCACCGGCCACTGCGAGTGATTGTTTTTACTGGTGAATCTGGCCGCCGGGCGCCGCGGCCGGGCAAGGCTCGCGGGCCTGCTTGTGGCGCGCCTCCAACGCTTTCGCGCTCAACTCATGTACATGCCGCCGTTCACGTGCAAAGTCTCGCCGGTGATGTAGGCGGCCTGCGGCGAGACCAGGAACAGCACCGCGGCGGCAACGTCTTCGGGCGAACCGAGCCTGCCAGCGGGGATCTGCTGCAGCAGTGCGCTGCGCTGCGCCTCGCTCAGTGCGCGGGTCATGTCGGTGTCGATGAAGCCCGGCGCCACTGCGTTCACGGTGATGGCGCGCGAGGCGAGCTCGCGCGCCAGGGACTTGCTGAACCCGAGCAGGCCCGCCTTTGCCGCCGCGTAGTTGGCCTGGCCGGGGTTGCCGGTCACGCCCACGACGGAGGTGAGATTCACGATCCGGCCGCCGCGCGCTTTCATCATGTGGCGCACGCAGGCTTTGCACAGGCGGAAGGCACCGGTGAGGTTGGTGGCGATCACCGCGTCCCAGTCCTCGGGCTTCATGCGCAGCAGCAGCGTGTCGCGCGTGATGGCGGCGTTGTTGACCAGAATGGTGGGCAGCTCGCCCGCCTCCTCGAGCTGCGCCATCAGCGCGTCGATGGAGGCGCCCGCCCCCACATCCAGTACGGCTCCGCGGCCGTTGTATCCGTGCGACGCGAGCTCCTCGGTGAGACGTGCCGCGCCCTGCGCGCTGGTGGACGTGCCGATCACCCGTGCGCCCGCGTTGCCCAAGGCCAGGGCGATCGCGCGGCCGATCCCGCGCGAGGCGCCGGTCACCAGTGCCAGTTGATTCTGCAGCATGTGCTTATGTCCCCCCGGTCGCGGCCAGCGCCGCAGCGAGCGAGTGCGGATCCTCGAGCGCGAGGAAGCTCAGGCCCGCGCGTCGCTCGATGCGGCGGTTGAGTCCGGTGAGCACCCGTCCCGGACCGCACTCGATGACCTGTGCCACGTCCGCGCTGCACAGCGCCTTCAGCGTCTGTGTCCAGCGCACCGGACTCGACAGCTGGCGCACCAGCAGTGCGCGGATCTCCTGCGGATCCTCGTGCGCACTGGCATCCACCGCGCTCACGTAGCGCGTGCCCGGCGCACGCACCTCGATGTCTGCCAGCCGGGTGCGCAGCTGCTCGCCGGCCGCGCGCATCAGGCTCGAGTGCGCCGGTACGCTCACCGGCAGCGTCACGGCGCGCTTCGCGCCGCGGGTGCGCGCAGCCTCGAGCGCCCGGTGCACCGCGGCCGTGTCCCCGGCGATCACTACCTGGCCGGGGGAATTGTAGTTGACCGGTTCGACCACGCCGCCGCGCGCAGCCTCACGACACAGCGCGAGCACCGCTTCGTCGTCCAGCCCGAGGATCGCGGCCATGGCGCCGCCGCCTTCAGGCACCGCCGCCTGCATCGCCGCGCCGCGAAAGCGCACCAGCTCCACCGCGGCGGGGAAGTCGAGCGAGCCGGCGCACACCAGCGCGGTGAACTCCCCGAGGCTGTGGCCGGACACCGCGGCCGGCTGCGCCCCGCCGCGCTCGCGCCACGCGCGCCAGGTGGCCACTCCGGCGGCGAGCATCGCCGGCTGCGTGCGCTCGGTCGCGTTCAGCGCCGCTTGCGGCCCCGCGCTCACCAGCGCCCACAGGTCGTAGCCGAGGACGCGCGCGGCTTCCTCGAAGGTGCTGCGCACGACGGGCTCGGCTGCCGCCAGCGCGGCGAGCATGCCGACCGATTGCGAGCCCTGCCCGGGGAATACGAACACGAAGGACATGTGAAATTATATCTGCAACGGCTGCGGCCTTAATCCGGCGGCCGCCGCCACCCCGCCCAGCACCCCGAACAGGTGCGCGTCCACCACGACCGCGCTGCCCGACAGCGGCAGCGCCCCTACCCAGTGCTCGTAGGCGAGCTTCACCAGCAGCACCCCCATCAGGATCCAGCCGTCGCGCTGGCCGGTGCGCACGTGTGCCAGCGCGCCCGCCGCCATGACGCCGTGCAGCGTCCCCGAGGAACCCACGTACCAAAGCATGGTCGAATCGGCCAGCCACAGCCCCGCATCGATGGCCGCGATGGCGCCGAGCACGATGAGGAGCCACTGGCGTGCCGAATAGTCGCGCGCGAACAGCGCCCACATGAGAGCGAGGCCCATGATGTTGAGCACGGCATGGCGCAGATCGAGGTGAACCAGGTGCCCGGTCAGCAGGCGCCACCATTGGCCGGCGGCAAGACCTGCGCGGTCGTAGCGCAGCAGGCGTTCCCCGGCCTCCCCGCCGAGCAGCGGCAGGAGCAGCAGCAGGCAAACGCCGGCCAGGGCCGCTCCCCGGTAGCCGTCGCAATTCAGAGACTTGAGCACCCGGGCAACGCGGTTCACAAAGCTTCGCGACCCCCTTTGTTATGATGACCGCCGACTTTTTCCGCATCGGGCGGCCCGAGGGCCGCCCCAGGACGAGACGCATGGCCCATATCGCTCAAGAGGTTAGCAGAGCGCGTTCCCGGGGGCGCGCGGGCGGCTTCACCCTGATCGAGATCATGGTCGTGGTGGTCATCATCGGCCTGCTCGCGGCCGTCATCGTCCCGACCGTGATCAGCAAGGTTGACGAAGCGCGCGTCGCGAAGGCGAAGCAGGACATCCAGAGCCTGGAGACCGCGCTCACGATGTTCCGCCTCGACAATTCCAAGTACCCGACGACCGAGCAGGGTCTGGCGGCACTGACCACGCAGCCGACGGACCCCTCGATAAGGCACTGGAAGCCCGGCGGTTACCTGCAGCGGGTGAGCAAGGATCCCTGGGGAAACGAGTACCAATACGTCTATCCGGGCACGCACGGCAGGGAGTACGACCTGTTCAGCCTCGGCGCGGACGGTGCGCCGGGCGGTGAAGGCATCGATGCCGACATCGGAAACTGGAACATCGGCGACTAGGGGTGCGCCGGGGGGCAGCGCCGCGCCGCACGGGCGCGCGCGCGGCTTCACCCTGATCGAGATCCTGGTGGTTGTCGCGATCATCGCGCTGGTCTCGGCGGGGATGCTGCTGTCGGTGACGCTCACCGGCCGCGATCGCGACCTCGAGAAGGAGAGCGACCGGCTGCTCGCACTGTTCACCTACGCGCGCGAGCAGGCGGAACTGCAGACGCGCGAATACGGCATTCTCTTTCAGGACGACGGCTATGAGTTTCTCGCCTACGACACGCGCCGCGCGGCCTGGCGCAGCGTGTTCGAGGACGACGCACTCGTGGCGCGCAAGCTCCCCGACGGGCTCGACGTGAAGCTGATGGTCGACGCGCGCCCGGTGGTGCTCACCCGCCCCAAGGACGCACAGGACAAGACCCCGCAGGTGATGATGTTCTCCAACGGTGATCTGAGCGCTTTTGCCGCGACGCTCGAGCGCGACGGCGGCGTGCGCAGCGTAACCCTCACCCCGGACGACCAGGGCGTCGTGGTCGAGCAGCCGATGGTGGAGCCGAAGCCGTGAGAGCACGCCGCGCGAGCGCTGGCTTCACCCTGATCGAGGTGCTGGTGGCGCTCGCGATCGTGGTGATCGGCATGGCGGCGGTGCTCGGCGCGCTCAGCTCCTCGGCGGAGACGCTGCTGTACCTGCGCGACAAGACGTTTGCGCAATGGGTCGGGCTCAACCAGATAGCGAATCTGCGCCTCTCGGGGCAGCAGACTCCCGCCGGCAACAGCACGGGCGACGTGGACTTCGCGGGCCGCAGCTGGCACTGGCGCCAGGAAGTCACGGCGACGCAGATCCCGGGCGTGGTGCGCATCGACGTGAAAGTGCGTCCGGCCGATGTCAAGGCGGGCGACGACAACGGCTGGTTCACCACCGTGAGCGGCATCCAGGGAGATGCGGTCGCCGTCCCCAACGGTTATCTGCCCGACTGGGGCTCACAGGTCCTGCCGGGACAGGCGATGCAGGCTGGCCTTGGGGGCACGGGACAGCCGGGCACCATCGGCTCGGCCCCGGGCACGTCAGTCACCACCGGCAACTCCTCGACGCTCGGCGGCCCGAGCACGCTGGGCGGCCCGAGTACGCTCGGCGGCTCGAGCAGTCTGGGAGGCTCGAGCGGCCTCGGTGGCTCGAGCACGCTCGGCGCAGGCGATACCCTCGGCGGACCCGACACGCTCGGCGGCGGCAGTCAGAGCGCGCAGCCCCCCGGCACCGGGCCGCTCGTGGTGCCGCCGCCAACCGATCAGGGTGGCACGCCGGAGTCGCAGCAATGAGCCGGCGGGCGCGCGGCTTCACGCTGCTCGAGCTGCTCGTGGCGCTGTTCATCGCTGCGCTGATGTTCGCCATGGGTTATGGCGCGATCCAGCAGGGGCTCAACAGCCACGAGACCCTGAAGGCTCAACAGGCCCACCTGCTCGAGCTGCAGACAGCCGTGCGGCTGCTCGAGCAGGATTTCGCCCAGCTCGCGCCGCGCCCGGTGCGCCAGGCGGTCGGATCGGAGCCGGCGCAGCCGGCGCTGCAGGGCGGTCTGCCCGGCACGCAGCCGATCGTCGCCCTGACACGCGACGGCTGGGCGAACCCGGCCGGCCTGCAGCGGCCGGGTTTGCAACGCGTGGCGTACTTCCTCGAGAACGGCACGCTGCGGCGCGAATACTGGAACGTGCTCGACCCGACGCTGGCGAGCACCACCGCGCGGCGGGAGCTGCTGAAGCATGTGAAGACTTTCAGCATCCGCTACCTGGATGTGAATCGACAGTGGCAGGAGCAGTGGCCGCCAGCTACCTCCACCGTCATGATCGGCTCGTCGCTCGAGCTGATGCTGCGCGAGCGGCCGCTGGCCGTCGAGATCACGCTCGATACCGAGGACTGGGGCAAGATCGTGCGCATCATCGAGATCGCCGCATGAAGTCACTCACCGGGGCCCCGTCCGGCGGCCGCGCCCGGCGCCAGCGCCCGCGCACCGTGCCGCGCCACCAGCGCGGCATCGCGCTGCTGGTCGCGATCCTGCTGGTGGCGCTCGGCACCATCATCGCCGCCACGGTCGCCTACGAGAACGCCATGACCGCGCGGCGCGGCACGTCGACCTACGCGTTCGACCAGTCGCTGCTCATCCAGCAGGGTGCCGAGGCGCTGGCGGCGTACGGCCTGCGGCAGATCCGCCAGACCGACCCCTCGCACACCTACCCGGGCCAGGGATGGGACAAGCCGCTCGGGCCGATCGAGGTCGTGCCCGGGGTGATGCTGGAAGCCTCGCTCGAGGACATGCAGGGCCGGTTCAACCTCAACAACCTGGTGCAGAAGGACGGCACTCCCGACCCGGTGTACGTCCCCGCCTTCACTCAGCTGCTGCAGATGCTGGGGCTCGAGCCGAAGTGGACCGGCTTCCTCATCGACTGGATCGATGCGGACATCGTGCCGCAGAACCCCGACGGCGCTGAGGACAGTGTCTACATGGGACAGACCCCGCCCTACCGCACCGCCAACCGTTACATCACCAGCACCAGCGAGCTGCTCGCGCTGCCGGGCTTCGGGCGCGACCGTTACCTGAAGCTCGCGCCCTACGTCGCAGCGCTTCCCCAGGGCACCACGATCAACATCTGCTCGGCCTCGGGCGTGGTGCTCGATGCATTCCTCGGCGCCGGGCATACCGACTTCAGCTCCGACCCGGAAGCGCTCGGCAAGAACCGCGCGACGACGAGCGGCTGCTTCCCGACCGTGGCGAACTTCCAGGCGGCATTCCCGCAGAAAGGCTGGAGCGGCACCGTGCCGCAGAAGTTCGGCCAGACGTCACTGTATTTCCGCCTCTCGAGCTTCATCACCATTGGCAGTGCGGAATTCAACTTGTACAGTCTTCTCTACCAGGACAACACCGGCGCGGTGCGGCCCATCCAGCGCAGCTTCACCACCGACTAGCGAACCTTACGGGAGCGCACAGTGACGCAATCGACGCGCCGCCGGCGCCATTTAATGACACTATCCGCCCATGTCTGACTGGTTGCTGCTGCGCCTGCCGCGCAGTCCGGAGCAGGCGGCGACCTGGCTGGTCGTCGATGCCCGCGGTGCACCCACCGGTCCGCCGCAAAGCGGGCCGCTGTCGCTCGCCGTGCCGCGCGCGGCCGGGCGGCGTGTGTGCGTGCTGGCGCCCGGTGCCGACGTGCTGCTGGCAGAGCCGGACGTGCCCGCCAAGGCGGGCGCCAGGCTGCAGCAGCTGGTGCCCTACGCGCTCGAAGAGGATCTGGCGGAAAACATCGACGAGCTGCACTTCGCCATCGGCAAGCGCACCGCGGACTCGATGCATACGCCGGTGGCCGTGGTGGCCCGCGCACTGCTCGATGAGTGGCTGGCGACGCTGCGCGCCGCCGGACTCGAGCCCGAGGCGCTCTACGCCGACAGCGACCTGCTGCCGCACAACCCCGGCCAGGCAGTCGCGCTGCTCGAGGAGGACGTGGTGTTCGTGCGCCCACCGGGTGGCTCGCCGGTCACCCTGCCCGCGGACGCGCTCGGCGAGGCGCTCGAGATCGCGCTGTCGGGCGCCGACGCCAGCGCCGGCGCGCGCGGACTCATCCTTTACACCGGGGCGGCCGAGTGGCAGCGGCATTCGGCGCAGGTCGAGGCGGCACGCCCGCGATTCGACGGCATCAAGGTGCAGCTGCTCACCGGCGGACCGCTCGCGCTGTTTGCTCAGCAGCTGCCGGCAGGGGCGGCGACAAATCTGCTGCAGGGCTCGTACGCACCGACCGCCACCCGCGCCGTGGGCCTTAAGGCCTGGCGCCTCGCGGCCATGCTGCTCGGCGGCCTCGTGGCGCTGCACGTGGCGGGCAAGGCCGCGGAGCTGCAGGTGCTGAAAAAGCGCGAGCGGCAGGTGGACACCTCGATCCGCGAGACCTTCCACGAGGCGATGCCCGGAGAGGTGAGCGCGCTCGATGCCCGGCGGCGCATGGAACAGCGGCTGCTCGCCGCCCGCGGCGCGGGCGGCGGACTGCTGCCGGCACTGCAGGCGCTCGCGCAGGCGCGCGACAGCGCCCCCGGCACCAGCGTGCAGTCGCTGAATTTTCATTCCGGCTCGCTCGAGATGAAGCTGTCCGCTCCCGACGCCAGCAGCCTCGACCGGGTGAGCCAGTCCCTGCGCAGCAACGGCTGGGCTGCCGATCTGACCGGCGGCAGCAACGTGAGCTCCGGCTACGAAGGGCGCATCCAGGTGCACGCCAACGGGACCTGAGCATGGCACTCAATCTCTCCCAGCGATTCTCCCTCGAAGCCTACGCCGCACTCTCCGAGCGTGAGCGGCGGCTCGTCATTGGCGGCGGCGTACTGGGACTCCTCATCATCGTCTTCGGCATCCTGGTCCCGCTCGACCGCAGCGTGTCGCACGCCCGGCAGCGCATTGCCCACAAGGCCGCCGATCTCGCCTGGATGCAGGGCGTGGTACCGGAGCTGGCCGGCTCGGCGCCGCCCCCGGCTGCCACCGGCGAATCGCTGCTGGTGATCGTCGATCGCTCGGCACGCGAATCGGGACTTGCCGGTGCGCTCGCCGGCAGCGAACCGGGCAGCGCGGGAAGCCTGTCGGTCCGCCTGGAGAAGGCGCCCTTCGACGCGCTGATCGCGTGGCTCGCGCGGCTGGCGCAGCAGAACGGCGTGGTGGTCGACTCGGCCACCATCGAGAAGGCCGGCACACCGGGGCTGGTGAACGCCGCGCTGGTCCTGCACGCGGGCTGAAGTGAAGCGGGCCTTCTGGCCGGCGCTGCTGGCAGCGGTCGCCTTCGCCGTCATCTTCATCGCGCGCATTCCGGCCGCCTGGGTTGTCCCGCAGGCGACTGCCGCCCGCTTCTGCACGAGCCTCGACGGCACGGTGTGGAGCGGCAACTGCGCCGGTCTTACCTTTGGCGGACGCGCGCTCGGCGATTTGAGCTGGGATCTGCACCCGTTGCGGCTCGTGGCAGGCAGACTCGGCGCCCACGTCACGCTCGCTCACGGTACGACTTCCGCCCGCGGCGACGTCGAGCTCGGCTTTGGCGGACGCATCACGCTGCGTAACCTGCTCGTCGACGGGCCGCTTGACGCAGCGCTCCTCCCCGGCGTACCGACGACACTGCGCGGGACGGCGCACGTCGATCTGGTCCTCGCGCAGATCCAGCGCGGCATCATCCGTGAGCTGCAGGGACGCATCGAGGCCCACGATCTCGAGGACCGCAGCGGCAACGACACCGCACTCGGCAGTTACGTGGTGAGCTTCCCCGGCGGCAGCAGCCCACCGACCGGCATGGTGCGCGACCTCGACGGCCCGCTCGCCGTCGAAGGCACGCTGCGCCTGACGGCGCAGCCGGGCTTCGAGCTCGAGGGATTCATCGCGCCGCGCAAGGGCGCAGCTCCTGAGATCGTCAACAACATCCGCCTGTTCGGCTCGCCGGATGCCTCCGGGCGGCGCCCGTTCTCGATGTCCGGAACGTTCTGATGCTTTGAGCGCGCCGCGGGGACGTTGCCGGCAGCGCGCTCAAGGCTGCAGCACGCGAAACGCGCCGAGCAGCGGGAAATACAGCGCCGCGCGCACCGGCTGCGGTCCGAGCTCGCGTGCCAGGGCGGCATATCCTTCAAGCTGCGGCCGGTAGCGCTGCATCTCCTGCTCGAGAAAGGCCTGCAGATCCGCGCCTTCGTGGCTGCTGGTCTTGAAGTCGATGACCCAGCGCGTTCCCTCCTCGTCGAGGAAGCAGCGATCGATCTTCACGTTGCGCAGGCGGCCCGCGCTCACTCCGCTCAACGCCCACTCGCTGTGCGCCTCGCGCCGCCCGGCGGCGAGAATCCAGCGACCGCATTCGTCCTCGAGCGTGCCGCGGATCGCGGCGAGCACGCTCGCCACGGCGCCGGGCTGCTCACGCGCGGGGACCCCGAGGAGTCCGAGCTGCGCCAGTACCCGCCCGCGCTCCTCACCGAGTGCGGCGACAGAGGGCAGCTGCGGCAGCTGCGCGAGGCGCGCCAGCCAGCCGTGCACCACCGTACCGACTGCCCGCTGTGTCTCGTGCACCCAGCTGAATTCCACAGGCTCGGCGGACAGATAGGCGCCCGGCAGCTGCCGCAGCGGCAGTGCCGCCGGCAGCGGCGCGGGTCGCCATCCGGGAAGGAGCCGGATGAGCGCAGCGGCGCGGGCCGCCGGCGCGGCAGGCGTCGGCGCGTCGCTGCGCGTGACGAAGCGAGCCGCGAGCGCCGGCCAGAGAATGGCGAGCGGGCTGCGCGGGTCGGGACTCACGCTGCCGTCGGCGGCGGGGGCCGGGGCGCCGGACAGCCACAGCGTGCGCCGTGCCCGGGTCGCCGCCACGTACAGCAGCCGGCCGCGCTCGTGCACGTCGCGCTCGCGGATCAGCTGCTTCACGAAGCGGTTGAGATCACCCTCCTCGCGCGCACCGACCGCGGGCATCGGCGCGATGAGCAGATCGCTCGCGGGACCCACGCCCGGCAGATCGAGCCAGCGCAGCAGGCGACGCTCTGTGCCGCGCGTCAAACGCTCGAGCGCCGGCACCAGCACGTGATCGAACTGCAGCCCCTTGGCGCGGTGAATGGTCATCACCTGCACCGGGTTGACACCGGCCCGCGGCGCGCTGTGCAGGCCCGCGAGCAGCGCCGGCAGGTCCTGCGGTCCGCGCCACTCGGCCCGCGCCGCGCGCTCGGCGAGGGCGGCGAAGAAAGCGCGCGCATCCTCGAGCTCCGGCACGGCGTAGGCATCGCTCGCCCCGAGGCGCACCCAGGTGCGTTCGAGCCAGTCGCTCACGGGCAGCGCCGCGCGCGCCGCAAGCGCTGCGCCGAGCACCGCGCGCACGCGCGCGAGGCGCGGCAGGTCGTCCGGGTCGCAGCGGCCGAGACGCTCATGGTTGCCGAGCGCCTCGATGAGCAGCTCGCGGTCGTTCAGCTCCGAGAGCGCCGTCAGCGTCCTCAGGCGCGCGCCGCACCACGGCGCGCGCAGCACCGCGAGCCACGCGGCGCGGTCCGCGAGGTCGCAGAGCGCGCGGGTGAGTTGCACCAGGTCGCGCACCACCATGCGCTCACGCAGCGGCACCAGGTCCACGGCCAGCACCGGCAGGCGCTGGGCCTCGAGGGCAGCGATGACCGGCACCGCGTGCGCGTGCGCGACCACCAGCACCGCCACCTCCCCGGTGGGATCGTGGTGGCGCAGCTGCGCAATGCGTGCGGCGATGGCCTGCGCTTCCGCCAGACGGTCAGCGGGGAAGAGCGTGCACGAGATGCTGGCGAGGTCGGCAGGCGCCGCGGGGGGCGTGCGCGCCGGCACGCTCGCACGGTAGCTCACGGCGCCCGTACGCGGCTCGTCGTGCGGCGGGAAGATGCGCGGGAACACCGCGTTGACGAATTCCACCAGCTCGGGAACGGCGCGGAAGTTGCGCGTCAGGCGCAGCGGCGTGAGCCGCACACGCCCGATGGGTGCGTTGCGCGCCTTGATGAACAGCCCCACCTCGGCGTCACGAAAGCGGTAGATCGACTGCATGGGGTCGCCCACCACGAACAGGGTGCGCCCGTCGCCCTCCTCCCAGGCGGCGGTCAGTTTCCGCAGCAAGTCGAACTGTGCGAGCGAGGTGTCCTGGAACTCATCGACGAGGATATGCCGCAGCGCAAGTCCGGTGCGCAGCGCCAGGTCGGTCGGCTCGCCCGCCTCGGTGAGCGCCTGGCGCGCCGCTCCGCTCACATAGGTGTAGTCGACACGCTGCGCCTGGGCAAACTCGGTGTGCAGTTCCGCCGCCGCGCGGGCCAGCACGCGCGACAGCGCCTCGATGGCCGCCGCCTCATCGGCGGACAGCTGTGCGGCGGGCGCGCGCTTGACGTCCTGCAGCGCCGCGCCGACCGCCGCCGGCAGCGCGCGCAGCTCATCGATCAGCTCGCGCAGCCGTGCGCACAGCGCGCGGTCCGCGAACGGCGCGCCGAGCCGCGCGCCGAGGCGGCTGCGCCAGGCGCCACTGCGGGTGAGCGCGAGGTGCGCGAATTGCTTCCAGTGCGCCAGGTCGCCCGGCTCACTGCCCAGGGGTGCGCAGCCGGGCAGCGCCAGCGCGCGCGCCCGCGTTGCCTGCGGGACGAGCGCGCACAGCGCCGCAAGCTGCACGCGCGTCAGCGCGGTGAGGCTCTCGTTCACCCGCTGGCAGAGGCGCTGCGGGGGCTCGCCCGCCACGAAGGGCAGCCAGTGGCCGCGCTCGTGCAGCATCTGCGCGATGAGCCGCTCGAAGTTCATCCAGTGGTTGTCGAGGCGCTCGAACAGCAGCCGCGCGTCGGCGGCAAACGCCGGCTCGCTTTCCGCCGCCAGCAGCGTGCGCCGTGCCGCGCGCTGGTAGAGCTCGCCGGCGAGCTCGGTGACCTCCAGCACACCGCCCGCCTGCGAGGCGACCGGCAGCTGGCTGGCGAGCCAGTAGTTGAAGGAGTCGATGGTCTGGATCCGCAGCGTCTGCGGCTCGGTATCGATGCGCCAGCCAAGCGCGGCCGCGTGCGCGAGCGCTGCGGCGGCGAGCGGCCGCAGCCGCGCGGCACTCGGATCGTCCGCCGCGAGCTCCCCGCGCAGCGCCCGGATCACGCGGCCGCGCATCTCCGCGGCCGCCTTGCGGGTGAAGGTGATGGCGAGAATCTCTCCCGGATCGTCCACCGTGCACAGCAGCGCGAGGAAGCGCTCCGTCAGCACCGCCGTCTTGCCCGAGCCGGCCGGAGCTTCCAGCAGTACCGAGGCGCGGACCGCGCTCGCCGCGCTGCGGGCCGCATCGTCGTCCGCGGCCACGCGATCACTCATCGGTTTCCTCGACGTGCCCGGGGACTTCGGGACTCTGGTGGGCGCCGATGCGGCACAGATCCGTCAGGTGACAGTAATCGCAGGCGCCCGGCGCCGGATCGACGCGCGCGTCGCCTGCAAGGAAGGCACCGATCAACTGCCCGATGAGCCCTGCCCAGCCACGCTGCTGCGCGCTCCAGTCGGCTGCTGCGCCTGCGTAGGCTCGCACGCCGGGCAACAGCCCGTCGCCCGCCGCCACGCCGCTGAAGCACACCTTGTGAGCGGTGAGGTTGACGGTGGCGAGCGCCGCCACGTCGCCGCCGAGCGCCGTCAGGTAGGCGAGCAGCTGCGGGTGCGTGGGCCGCTCGCCGTACCAGTCGGCGCTCACCGGCCGGCCGCTCTTGTAATCGAGCACCGCGCGTCCGCCTTCGATCGCGTCCACGCGGTCGAGCCGCAGGCGCAGCCGCCCGCCGCCGAGCGACAGCTCGGTGAGGTGCTCGGTGGCCTGCACCGTGAACCGCGGGCGCGTACGCTCGAGCTCACACAGCCGCCGGATCAGACCCTGCGCGCGGCGGCACTCGCGCTCGAGCGCCGGCGACAGCACGCTGAAAAGGTCGAATTGCCCGTCGGGCGCCCGGTAACCGCGGCGTCGGCCGCGCAGCTCGCTCTGCAGCGCCCGGGCGGCCTGCGCCACGCACTCCCCGATCAGCGCCTCGAGCGCACGCTCGTCGAGCTCGCCGAGCGCGCGCGAGTCGCGCAGTCGCTCCCAGAGCAACTGCAGCGCCGCGTGCAGCAGCAGGCCGCGCTGATCGGCGGGTACGCCGGGCTCGGCCTCCTGCGGGGGCGTCGCCCCGAGCCGCAGTTCCGCGTAGGCACGAAATGCGCAGGCATTCTGCAGCGTCAGCGCACGGCTGCCGGCGGGCAGCGGGCGGCGGGCGTTGAACGGGTTGCCGCGCGCATCCTCGAGCGCCTGCGTGCAGCCCTCGCGATGCAGACGCAGCGGCAGCCACACGGCCGCCGGACTGGCAGCCTGCAGCGGCAGCCCCGCGAGGCAGGCGCTCGGCAGTAGTTCCAGGTCGCCATCGCGCGCCGGCACGGACAGCACCAGCTCCGGCGTGCTGCGCCGCCAGGCGGCGAGCAGCGCCTGCGCCTCGGCACGCCGGCCCGCCGCGCTCGCCGCGGGCAAGCCCGCCTGGCGCTGCGCGTGCAGCGGCAGGAACGGGTCGGGCGCGAGCGGCTGCGGCAGCACGTCGGCGCTGAGCGATGCGACCCAGATACCGTCATACACCACGACCGGATCGGCGAGCATCGGCGAGAGTGTCACCGCGAGGTCCTCGTCCGCCGGGCGGTAGGCGGTGTGCAGCGCCAGCGCCCGCAGCAGCTGCAGCGCCGGCTCGCGGCGCAGCGTGGCGATGCTGCCGGCGAGCTCACCGAACTCCTCGAGCAGCTCACTGAAGCGCACGCGCGTCTGGTGCGGGGCGCTGTCCGGCGGCAGCGCCCCCGGCCAGGAGAGCGCCGCGAGTGCCGCGTCGAAGCGCTCGGACCAGCGCCGCGGGCTGGCGCGCTCCTCGCCGAGCTGGCGCTGGGCCTCGCGCAGACGCGCATCGAGCGCACGGGCAGCGGGCTTGAGCTCCGGAGGGGCAAGCTGCAGCGCGCCGAGCAGCCCGCGCAGGTTAAGCCCCGCGCTCGCGCGCTCGCGCAGCAGCCGCGCGAGCGCGGCGCGCGCCGCGTCGTCGCCGCTTCCCCAATAGGGCGCGCACAGCCAGCGGCCGATGGAGTGCGGATCGAGCTCAGCGCCACTGAGAAGGGTAAGACTCTGCAGCGCATGCGCGGGCAGCGGCAGCGCGCCGAACGGCTCGCCGCCTTCGACGCCGACGCAGGCGCGTGTCGCGTCCGGTGCGGCGATCGCGGCCGGGTCGAGGGCGGAGAGAATGAGCGCGGCAAGACGCTCGCGTGCGCCTGCCGATCCGGGGAACATCACCAGCAGCCGCGCCTCGGGTCGCGCGCTGAGGCGTGCGTGACACCACTCGGCAATCGCCTCCATCTGCGCGACGGCATCGGCCGGGCATACGCCGCGCTCACTCAGCGCCGCGGGCGGTGCGGACGCGGCGCGGGTGTCTGCGCGCGCTGGCGCGAGCGCCGCGAGTCGCGGCGAGAGCGCTGCGAAGCCGCGCACCAGCAACGCCTGCGCGGGCGGCGCGTCGTGCAGCCGCCCGGCGAGCGCGCTCACGCTCGCGGCGCCGTGCGCCTGGCAGCGCGCGGCGAAGGAGCGCTGCGCCTTCTCGAGCAGCGCCGCCTCGCTGGCCGCAGGCCCCGGCGCGGTGGCGATGGCGTACTCTTGGGCGAGCTCGCTCGAGCGCTGCAACGCCTGGGCGAGAACGCCGGCATCGAGCAGCGGGTAGCCGCGCGCGGCCTCCTCGGCGGCCTCGCGCCACAGCAGCCATTCCTCCACCGCGGTGAGGATCCGCGGCCACTCTGCCGGGGAGTCCTGCCCCCGCTGCGTGCACTCGCGCCGCACCCAGGCCGCATCGGTCATCACGTCCGGACTGGCCCACACGCGTGCTCCGGCCTCGAGCTGCCCGGCCGCGTAAGCGAGGCGCACGGCGTGGGCACGCTGGTGCGAGGGGACGATGAGTGCGCCACCGCCCTCGAGGTGGCCTCGAACGTCGTGAGGAAGCCTAAGCAAAACCGTCGCTTAGCGATCTCTCGCAGAAGTTACTTGAAACTGTCGGCGCACCCGTCTTCATGCCGCAAGGATAACGCAGTCGGGGCCGCCGCCGGGGACGGGAGAGTGCCAGGGGCCGCGCGAAAAACTACGCCAGCTCGCGCCAGCGATGACAGGCCACCTCGACGCCCTCGCCCGCTGTCTCCCAGGCTGGCACGCGCTCGCGGCACAGCGCCTGCGCGTGCGGGCAGCGCGTGTGGTACACGCAGCCGCGCGGCGGCGCGAGCGGCGACGGCGGCTCGCCGAGCGCCACGTGCGCCAGGCGCTGCGGCTGCAGCTGCGGATCGGGCGACGGTATCGCGGCGAGCAGCTCGCGGGTGTAGGGATGCAGCGGGGCCGCGAACAGCCGCGCGCTTGGCGCGAGCTCCATCATGCGGCCGAGGTACAGCACCAACACGCGCTCGCACAGGCGCTGGACGAGCGCCAGGTTATGGCTGATGAACAGCAGGCCCAGGCCGCTCTCCCGGCGCAACTGCACGAGCAGCGACACGATCTGCTCCTGCGTCGGCAGGTCGAGGGCGCTGAGCGGCTCGTCGCACACCAGCACGCGCGGCGCGAGGATCATGGCGCGCGCCAGCGCCACGCGCTGGCACTGGCCGCCGGAGAGCTCGTGCGGGTAGCGTGCCGCGAGCTCCGCGGGCAGCCCCAGGCGCGCGAGCAGCGCGAGCACTGCCTGGCGGCGCGCCTGGGGCGGCAGTGCCGCTTCGTGTACCTGCAGCGGCTCGGCGACGATCTCGGCCACGGTCATGCGTGGGTCGAGACTGCCGCAGGGATCCTGGAAGATGATCTGCAGATCGCGCCGGCGGCTGCGCAGCGCCGGCGGAGTGAGCGCGAGCGCGTCCTGCCCCATCCACAGCACCCGTCCGGCGCACGGTTCGATCAGGCGCAGCGCCGCACGGGCGAGCGTCGATTTGCCGCCCCCCGACTCGCCGACGATGCCGAGCGAGCCGCCCGCGGCGAGCGCGAAGCTCGCCTCGTGCAGCGCGGTGAGCGGCAGCGCGCGCGCGAATGCGCTGCGGCGCACGACAAAGCGCACGCTGACCGCTTCGAGGGCGAGCGCCGCTTCGGCGCGCGCCGCCGGCGCAACGCCGGCGACACTCTCCTGCGGCAGCCCACCGGCGAGCAGCGCCGCCTGGCGCACCAGTGATCTGGTGTAGGGCTCGCGCGGCGCCTTGAGAACCGCCACGGCCGTATCGCACTCGATGAGGCTGCCGGCGCGCAGGACCGCCACACGATCGGCGACGCCGGCGAGCGCGCCCAGATCGTGGGAGATGAACACCATGGCCATCCCGCGCTCGCGCTGCAGGTCCTTGAGCAGCGCGAGGATCTGCGCCTGCACGGTGACGTCGAGCGAGCTGGTCGGCTCGTCCGCGATCAGCAGCCGCGGCTCACCACTCAGGGCGAGCGCGATCATCACGCGCTGGCGCATGCCGCCGGAGAGCTCGTGCGGACATTGGCCGAAGCGGCGTGCGGGATCGGAGAGCTGCACGCGCGTGAGCAGCGCCAGTGCGCGCGCGCGTGCCTCGCGGCGGTCAATCGCATGATGCCGCCGCAGCACCTCCACCAGCTGTCCGCCGACCGGCAGGTGCGGCGTGAGCGAGGTCATCGGGTCCTGGAACACCATGCCGATCGCCGCGCCGCGCAGGCGATCGAGCGCCGCGGCGGGCTGGCCGAGAAGCTCCTGGCCGGCGAAGCGCACGCTTCCTGTGGCGAAACCGCCGGGGCCGAGCAGCCCCATGACGGCGAGAAACACCTGGGTCTTGCCCGCGCCGGATTCGCCGAGCACCCCGAGGCACTCGCCGCGGCGCACGCTGAGCGTGATGCCGGCGGCCGCCATCACCCGCCGGCTGCGCGTGTCAAAGCCGACGCTGAGCCCGGTGAGGCTCAGCAGCGGCGCCCGTGCACCCTCGTCCTCAGCGCTCGCGTGGATCGAGGGCATCGCGCAGCGCGTCGCCGAGCAGGTTCAGGCAGGTGAGCAGCACGACCAGGAACAGCGCCGGCACCAGCAGCATCCAGGGCGCGGATTCCATCTCCTGGGTGCCGCTGTAGATCAGGTTGCCGAGGCTCGCGTGCGGCTCCTGCACGCCGAGGCCGAGGAAGGACAGGAAGCTCTCGGACAGGATCATCTGCGGCACGATCAGCGTGGCATAGACCGCGACCGGTCCGAGCACGTTCGGCAGCACGTGCCGCAGCAGGATCGCGCCGGGCGACAGCCCGCCGGCGCGCGCCGCCTCGATGAACTCGCGCCGCCGCAGCGCACGGGTCTGCGCGCGCACCATGCGTGCGGTCGTCAGCCAGCCGACCGCGCCAAGCGCCACCAGCAGCACCATGATGCGGCCGCGCGGGAACAGCGTCGTCAGGATGATCACCACGAACAGGTAAGGCAGCGCGTACAGCACGTCGACGAAGCGCATCATCCAGCCGTCGAGACGCCCGCCGGAAACGCCCGCGACCGCTCCCCACAGCAGCCCGATCGCCAGGCTCAGCGCGGTGGCGAGCGCGCTGATCAGCAGCGACAAACGCACCCCGGCGAGCGTGCGCACCAAAAGGTCACGCCCCAGCCGATCGGTGCCGAGCCAGTGAGCGGTGCTGAGCCCCGGCGGCCGCGCCAGGTGTTGCCAGTCGATGCCGTCGTAGCTCCAGGGGCTCAGCAGCGGCGCACACAGCGCGAGCAGCACGAGCAGCGCGAGCACGGCGAGCGCGACGACGGCGCGCGGATTCGCGCCGAGGCGCTGGCGCGCGCCGAGCCAGAAGCCGCCGGCGGGCACCGCCACCGCCTCATTCATGCCGTGAGCCCGGATCGAGCCAGCCGCAGGCGAGATCGGCCGCGAGGTTCAACAGCAGCGTCAGCGCCGCGTACACCAACACCATCCCCATGACGAGCGGATAGTCGCGATCGATCGCGCCCTGCACCAGGAAGCGGCCGCTGCCCGGCAGGGCAAACACGCTCTCCACCACCAGCGAGCCGGTGATGACGTAGGCGGCGGCGGGGCCGAGGTAGCTCACCACCGGCAGCAGTGCCGGCGGCAGCGCGTGGCGCCACAGTACGCGCGCGGCACCGAGTCCGCGCGCGCGCGCGCTGCGCACGAACGGAGTGCGCAGCACCTCGAGCAGGCTGGCGCGCGTCAGGCGCGCCAGGTACGCCGCAACCGGCAGGGCGAGCGTCAGCACCGGCAACACCAGGTAGCGCGCGGCGCCGCTCTCCCAGCCGGCTACCGGCAGCCAGTGCAGGTGCAGCCCGAACACGAGTGCGAGCAGCGGGCCGGTGACGAAGCCCGGCAGCGCGATCGCGAGCGCGCTCGCGGTCGCGAAGCCGAGCTCGCTGCCCGCCGTGCGCCACAGCGCCGCGGCGATGCCGGCGCTCACGCCAGCGAGCACCGCCGCCACGAGGGCGATGAGGCCGAGCGTCGCGGACAGCGGCAACCCTTGCGCGAGCAGCTCGCGCACCGTGAAGTCGCGCTGGCGCAGCGAGGGCCCGAAGTCACCGTGGGCCAGGGCGCGCAGGTAGTGCAGGTACTGCACGGCCAGCGGCTGGTCGAGACCGTAGAGGCGCTCGAGGTTGGCGCGCACCGCGGGGCTCACCGCCTGCTCCTGGTCGAACGGCCCGCCGGGCGCCAGGCGGATGATCGCGAACGACAGGGTCACGATCACCAGCAGCGTGACTCCCATGGCGGCGATGCGACGCAATGCCAGCTTTCGCATGCGCGACTTTAGGTAGGGCGTGCGCAATCCGTCAACGCCGCGGCACGTCCCGGCAACACCGCGCAGGCGCTGCCGCTATACTGCCCACCCGCCCGGTTAGCCGGGCGCAAGCGTTCCGAAAGCGGCGAAGTACGGCATGAAACGCATCCTGGTCGGCATCAAGCGCGTGGTGGATTACAACGTGCGCATCAGGGTCAGGCCCGACGGCAGCGGCGTCATCACCGACGGGGTGAAGATGAGCGTGAACCCGTTCGACGAGATCGCGCTCGAGGAGGCGCTGCGCATCAAGGAGCGTGGCGGCGCGGACGAAGTCATCGTCGCCACCGTGGGGCCCGCCGACTGCCAGCAGCAGCTGCGCACCGCGCTGGCGATGGGCGCCGACCGCGCGCTGCATGTGCAGGCCGACGGTGTCGTCGAACCGCTGGTCGCTGCGCGCGCGCTGCTGAAGCTCGTCGAGCGCGAGCAGCCGCTGCTGGTGATCCTCGGCAAGCAGGCGATCGACGACGACAACGGGCAGACCGGACAGGTACTCGCGGCGCTGTGGAACCGACCGCAGGCGACCTACGCCTCGAAGCTCGAGCTCACCGGCGAGAGCGCCCGCGTCACCCGCGAGGTGGATGCCGGGCTCGAGACGCTCGAGGTGGACCTGCCGGCGGTCATCACCACGGATCTGCGCCTCAACGAGCCGCGCTACGTGAAACTTCCCGACATCATGAAGGCCAAGAAGAAGCCGCTCGATACTCTCACGCTCGCCGCGCTCGGCGTCGAGCAGCGCCAGCAGCTCAAGCTGGTGCGCTTCGAGCCCCCGCCGCAGCGGCAGAAGGGCATCAGGGTCAAGGATGCGGCCGAGCTGGTGGACGCACTGAAGAAGAAGGGACTGCTGTGAGCGCGAGTGTACTGATCGTCGCCGAGCACGACGGCGGCAGGCTCAACGCCAGCACCGCCAAGTGCGTGAGCTGTGCGCGCGCGCTCGCGGGCGCGCAGCTCACCGTCGTGGTGTGCGCCGCGGACGCGGCCGGCGTCGCCGCCCAGGCGGCGCAGCTCGCCGGCGTGAGCCGGGTGCTCACGCTGGAGAATCCGGCCAACGCCCACGCGCTCGCCGCGGTGCTGGCGCCGCAGATCGTCGCGATCGCCGCGCCCTACACTCACCTGCTCGGCCCCTCGACCACCTTCGGCAAGGACCTGATGGCGCGCATCGCCGGGCTCCTCGATGCGCCGCAGGTGAGCGACATCATGGCCATCGAGAGCCCGACGCGCTTCCGGCGCCCGATCTATGCCGGCAATGCCATTCTCACGGTCGACAGCGAAGGGGCGGCGAAGGTGGTGGGGACCGTGCGCACCGCCTCGTTCGAGGCGGCAGGCGGCGGGGGATCCGCGCCGGTGGAGAAGGCGGCCGCGAACGTGACGCTCCCGACCCATACGCGCTTCGTGTCGGTGTCGGCCGCCAAGACCGACCGGCCGGACCTGCAGACTGCCGCGCGGGTAATCTCCGGGGGTCGGGCACTCGGCAGTGCCGAGGGCTTCAAGATCCTCTACAGCCTCGCCGACAAGATCGGCGCGGCCGTCGGCGCCTCGCGGGCCGCGGTGGACGCCGGCTACGCGCCCAACGAGATGCAGGTGGGCCAGACCGGCAAGATCATCGCGCCGGAGTTGTACCTGGCGGTGGGTATCTCCGGCGCCATCCAGCATCTCACCGGCATCAAGGACGCGCGCACCATCGTCGCCATCAACAAGGACGGCGAGGCACCGATCTTCGAGGTGGCGGACTTCGGCCTGGTGGGCGATCTGTTCCAGATCATCCCGGAGATCGAGCGGCTGTTATAGCGGCTCGAGCCTCGTGCTACAGATGCGCGAGCATCGCCTCAGCGGAGGAGACCTTGAATTGCCCGGGCTCTTCCACATCGACGCGCGCAGCCACGCCGTCGCGCACCAGGATCGCAAAGCGCTGGCCGCGCGTGCCCATGCCGAATTTCCTGCCATCCAGCTCCAGCCCGAGAGCGCGCGCGTAGTCGCCGTTGCCGTCGGCAAGCATCAGGATCTTGTCGCCGACGCCTGCGGCCTTGCCCCAGGCGTTCATGACGAACACGTCGTTCACCGCCATGCACGCGATGGTGTCGACGCCCTTGGCGCGGATCGGGTCGGCGAGCTGCACGAAGCCCGGCAGGTGCTTGGCGTCACAGGTCGGGGTGAAGGCGCCGGGCACCGAGAACAGCAGCACCGTCTTGCCCTTGAAGAGCTCCTCGCTCGTCAGGTCCTTCGGTCCTTCCTTCGTCATGCGCTTGAAGGTGCCCTGGGGCATGCGCTCGCCGCTCTTGATGGTCATGTCGCGACTCCTTGCGTGATGGGCATCAGGCCTGCCTGGCGTGCAGGCTCCAGAGGTTGGCGAGCCGCTCGAGCGCGGGGTCGCCCTTGACGGCCTTGAATGTCTTGACGGCATCGTCCTTGTGGCCGGCCTTGAGCTGTGCAATTCCGAGCAGCAGGCGCGCCTGTGCCTCGTCCTTCACCCCGCCCTTGCCGAGGCCCTTGGAGAACTCGTCCGCCGCCTTGTCGTACTGCCCGTAGCCGAGGTACGCGAGGCCGACGCCGACGTTCTTCACGCCGGTGGGCGCGGCATCGGCCTCCTTCTCGAGCCGCGGCAGGCTCGCCTGGTCGGTGGAGGCCGCCTTCTTGGCGTTCTCGAGCAGCCGCTGGTTGCGGTCCTTGGTGAGCTTGTCGGTGAACACGTCCTTCTGCATACCTTTCTCGAGCACGGTCGCCGCCTCTCCCGGGGAACCCGCTTCGAGCGCGAGCTGCGCCATCTCGTTGTAGTCGCCGGGCGTCTTCAGCACGTCGACTTCGGACATCAGCCGGTAGGTCTGCAGCAGGTTGGCGTCGTTGCTCGAGGTCTGCGAGCGCAGCCCGTACAGCAGCTGACTCCAGTAGTCCGGCTGCGGGTAGTACGCGACCAGCTTCTCCATGGCGCGCGTCTGGCAGGCATCGTCGCTGAGCTTCTGGCAGGAGCTGTAGACCAAGAGCAGCGTGTCCTTCTTCGGCGTCTCGCCCGCCTTGATCTGGCCGTCGGCGAGAGCCTCCTCGAACTTGAGCGTGCCCTTGTAGTCGCCCTTGAGGTAGTACGCCTGGCCGATGATGGTTCGCAGCCGCTCGTCGGCCCCGCCGCTCTTGTTGAGGCGATTGCCGAAGTCGATCACCTTGTCGTAGTTCTTGAGCTGGTAGTTCATCTCGGTGAGCGAACGCAGCTTCTGCGGTTTCTCGGACTCAGGCGTGACGCCGTCGTCGAGCTCGGCCTCGAGCGCCTTGGAGGCCTCGGCGTAGTTCTGGGTGTTGACGTAGGCGAACGCCAGGAAATCGTTGATGGCGTGCTGATCGTAGCTCGTCTTGCTCGGTATCGCGTCGGCTTCCTTGAGCTTGGCGATGGCCTCGGCGTATTTCTTCGCCTTGAGATCCTCCTGGGCATCGTGCAGCGGGGTGACGAGCTTGGCGCTCGGCTGTTGCTTCTCCGGCTTGTCGGCCGCCCACGCCGGCGGTCCCGACAGCAGTGCCGCGGCGAGCATCACGGATGCGCCCATCACGAGGGCGCGCGAGCTAATGACCTTCATGTTGCTTCAGTTCACTTGGTTGACGGTTAATCCTTGAACTCGGCCACGTTGACGAAGCCGATCTTCTTCATATGGTTGCGCTGCGCGGCGGCCAGCACCTTGGCGACGACGTCGTACTTGGCGCGCCGGTCGGGCCGCAGGTGGATCTCCGGCTGCGGGTCCTTGGTGGTCTCGGTGGCGAAATAGCCCTGCAGCTGCTCCAGGCTCGCCACCGGGGAGCCGTTCCACACGACGGTCCCGTCGCCGTCGATCTCGAGGTTGATGACCTCGGGCTGCTGGTCGGGCGGCGGCGGCGGATTAGTGACGTTCGGCATGTCGAGCTTGACCGCGTGGGTCATGACGGGCAGCGACACGATCAGCGTCACCAGCAGCACCAGCATCACGTCGATCAGCGGCGTGGTGTTGATGTCGCACATGGCCTCCTGGGAGGGGCCGACACTCATTGACATTGACGGGCTCCTTGGCGCGAAAGCTTCAGCGGTAGCCGCGCACGCCGTGGTCGGGCTCGGTGAGGAAGCCGACCTTGACGATGCCGCCGCGCTGGATGGCGTACATGACCCGCCCGATCGCCTCGTAGCGCGTCTCCTTGTCGCCGCGGATATGCACTTCCGGTTGCGGCTTCCTGATGGCGGCCGCCTCGATCAGGCCGAGCAGCTCGTTGCGATCGGCCACCCGCTTGTCGTTCCAGTAAATGACGCCGTCCTTGTCGACCGCGATGGTGATGTTCTCGGGCTTGGTCTGGGTCGGGATGTTGACCGCCTTCGGCAGGTCCACCTTCACCGTCTTGTTGATCACCGGGATGGTGATCAGGAAGATGATGAGCAGCACCAGCATCACATCGACCAGCGGCGTCGTGTTGATGCTGGCGATTGACCCGCCCGATTCCTGTCCGACACTCATTGCCATGACGATGGCTCCTTGTTGCGCCCGTTACGCGCGCGGCGCGGCCTTGGCAGCCGCCGGACGGGCACCACCACTCAGAACTTCAGGGCTGCCGACGCGTACGCCGCCTACCAGGTAGGCCTGCAGGTCGCTGGCGAAGTTCCGCAGCGCCTCCTGCAGCAGCTTGTTGCGGCCCAGCAGCCAGTTGTAGCCCATGACTGCCGGCACCGCCACGAACAGGCCGAGCGCGGTCATGATGAGCGCCTCGCCGACCGGGCCGGCCACCTTGTCGATGCTCGCCTGCCCGGCGATACCGATGCCGACCAGCGCGTTGAGGATGCCCCACACCGTGCCGAACAGCCCGACGAAGGGCGCCGTCGAGCCGACGGTGGCGAGCAGTCCGAGTCCCTGATTCAGGTCGCTGTTGACATGATCGGTGGAGCGCTGCAACGACATCGTGATCCACTCGTTGAGGTCGATGCGATCGGTCAGACGACCGTCGTGATGCGAGGCGGCGCGCAGGCCGTCCTCGGCGATGCCGCGGAAGTCATCGCCCTTCTTCAGGCGCTCGACGCCGTCCTTGACCGAGGGCGCGGTCCAGAACTGTTTCTCCACGACACGCGCGGACTTCTTCAGCTTGCCCTGATCCCACAGCTTCGTGAGCATCACATACCAGGACGCGAGCGACATGATGAGCAGCAGTATCAGCACGGAGCGGGCGACCAGGTCGCCGCCCTGCCAGAGTGCGACGAGGCCGTAAGGATTGGAAGTGGTAACGGTGGCTTGGGTGTCCATAGTTTTCCTCGAACAAAAAAGTCCGCGCCCTTTGAGGGGCACGGTGTCTGATCACTTAAGTCACTTCCTCATCGTGAACTTGATGCGGAAGACGAAGCAGTCCTGAATCGGTTTGCCGTCCTCGGTCGCCGGCTGGTAGCGGCCCGAGCCGGCGGTGGCCAGCTTGATCGCGCCCTCGTCGAGTCGCGGGCTGCCGGAGGTTTGCGCGATCGTCGGCGGCTCGGTGATCTTGCCGGTCGGGGCGACGCACACGTGCACGTTCGCCGCGCCCTCCTCCCCGAGCCGCTGCGAGGCGGGCGGGTAGTAGTCCTCGGTGTTGGGGAAGTTCTTGCCCGGTTTCGCGCCGACCTTGTTGCCCGTCTTCGGCGGCGGCGCCGCTTCGACGTGCTTGGTGGTCACGTTGGAGATGGCGGTGGTCTGCGCGGGCGCGGGCGGCAGGTCGATGACCACATCGGGCGGCGGCACTTCCACCGGCGGCTTCTGGAATTCCGGCGGCGGCGGCGGCGGCGGCTCGACCTTCTTCTGCTCCTCCTGCACGATCTCGGTCTGGATCGGCGGCGCGATCACCTCGATCGCCCTTTGCGCCAGTCCGGTCGCCAGCGCCCAGAAGATGAACAGGTGCAGCGCGATGATCGCGAACAACACGACCGTGCGGCGCGTGAAGAACTGGGTATCGTGTACGTAGGCAGTCATGTCTTATGAATCGTGTCTTATCCGAACGCACCGCACCGCTGAGCGTCGAAACCAATCGAGGCGCCTGGCATTCGGGCTGACGGGCGCGTCAGTCTTCGTAAAAAACCCCCGGACGGTGCTCGCGGCTTGCGCGCAGCGACGAATGCTGCCCGAACTGTAACCGCTGCCGTAGTAGGCTGACAACTCCGGCGCAGCCTTAGGAAATATACCGACACGACTGTATCGCCTCAGCGCGGCGATATTGCCTCGGTCACGGCTCCCCGCGAGGCGCTGCCCACCAGGCGCGCGTACTTCCCCAGCACACCGCCGGGCGCCGTTCCGGGCGCTTTCCACGCGGCGCGCCGGCGGCGCAGCTCCGCGGCGGTGAGTTCCACGCGTATCTCGCGCTTCAGCGCATCGACGCTGATGCGATCGCCGCTGCGCAGCAGGCCGATCGGGCCGCCGACGGCAGCTTCCGGCGAGATATGTCCGACCACGAACCCATGACTGCCGCCGGAAAATCGCCCGTCGGTGATCAGGGCCACTTTCCCGCCAAGCCCGCGTCCGCTGATAGCGCTCGTCGGGCTCAACATCTCGCGCATCCCCGGGCCGCCCCGGGGGCCCTCCCCGCGGATGACGACGACGTCCCCGGGATGTATCCGGCCGGCGAGGATCGCCTGCGTGGCGCGCTCCTCGCCCGCGAACACGCGCGCCCGGCCCTCGAAGCGCTCGCCCTCCTGACCGGTGATCTTGGCGACGGCGCCCTCGGGTGCGAGATTGCCGTAGAGGATGACCAAATGACTGGTTTTCTTCAGCGGCGCCGCAAGCGGGTGAATAATGTCCTGTCCGCTCATGTACATGGGAACGTTTTCAAGATTCTCCTGTACGGTCCGGCCGGTCACCGTCATGCACTCGGGGTGCAGCAGTCCGCCGGCGAGCAGCATCTTCATGAGCGGCTGGATGCCGCCGATCGCGACGAGCTCTGACATAAGGTAGCGGCCGCTTGGCTTCAGGTCCGCCAGCACCGGGACGCGCCGGCCGATGCGCGTGAAGTCATCGAGCGTGAGGCGCACCTTCGCGTCGTGCGCGATCGCGAGCAGGTGCAGCACCGCGTTGGTCGAGCCCCCGAGCGCAATGACGACCGCGATGGCGTTTTCGAACGCCCTGCGGGAGAGGATGTCGCGCGGCTTCAAGCCCTCGCGCACCAGGCGCACCACCGCTTCGCCGGCCCGCCGGCTGTCCGAGCGCTTGTCCTCGCTCACCGCCTCCTGCGCCGAGCTTCCCGGCAGGGACAGACCCAGCGCTTCGATCGCCGACGCCATGGTGTTGGCCGTATACATCCCGCCACAGCTGCCGGGCCCGGGGATGGCGGTGCGCTCGACTTCCAGGAATCCCTCGTCGGAGAGCATGCCGGCCGCGTGCGCGCCGACCGCTTCGAACACCGAGATGATGTCGCGCCGCTGGGCCCCCGGGCGGATCGTGCCGCCGTAAACGAACACCGACGGGCGGTTGAGGCGTGCCATGGCCATGGCGCAGCCGGGCATGTTCTTGTCACAGCCGCCCACCGCGACGAAGCCGTCGAAACCCGCCGCGCCCACCACCGTCTCGATGGAATCGGCGATGAGCTCGCGCGACACCAGCGAGTAGCGCATGCCGGGCGTTCCCATGGAGATGCCGTCAGACACCGTGATGGTATTGAACAGCACGCTCTTGCCGCCGGCTGCGTCGACGCCCGCCGAAGCCTCGCTGGCGAGTGCACCGATGTGCATGTTGCAGGGAGTGACGTTGCTCCAGGTGGAGGCCACGCCGATCTGCGGCCTGGCGAAATCCTCGTCGCGAAAGCCGACCGCGCGCAGCATGGCGCGCGCCGGCGCCTGCCGGTCGCCGTCGAACACCACGCGCGAATAACGGCGCGGATCCGCCTTGTTCTTCATCACTTCCCCTCCGTGCGCCGGTGCATGCGGTTGAACCCTAAGGCCCCCGCCGCGGTCATCGCCAGCGGCAGCAGCAGGGCGAACTCGCCGCTGCCGTGCCGCCAGACCTCGAGCCCCATGTAGACGAGCACGCCCGCCGGCGGCGCGACGCCGCCGCGTACGCCGGTGAGCGTCACATGCACGCCCATGTAGTGCTGGGCGCGGCCGATCGAGGCGAAGTCATTGTGCCCGAGATTCCAGCCGAGGTTGGCCCCGGCCTGCGCAGCGCCCAGCAGCACCGCACCGATCCACAGCAGCGTCAGCGAGCGTGCGAACACGCCGGCGCACATCGCCGCGCTCGCCAGCACGATGGCCCACCCCTGCCGCGCCCGGTAGCGCACCACGTGCGAGCCGTCGAACAGCCGGGCCCACCACGGCAGGAACAGCGGCTGCGTGATGAGCGGCACCACCGCCAGCATGCCGATCTGTGTGGCGCTTGTCAGGTGCAGCTGCTCGGAGAACACCAGCACCAGCTGCGCGGTGAGCATGAGCGTGCCCCCGCCGAACACGCCCATCCACAGCATGTACTCGCGGTACTGCGGGTCCTCGCGCAGGATGCGGCTAAACATCGCGAGGCTGAAGGGCTCGCTGCGCGCCGCGCTCGCGGCCTCCGCGGCGAGCAGCCGGAACTCGCGCCGCACGCGCGTGGCCCGGTACAGCCACGCCCCGCACAGCCCGGCGAGCGCCCCGCCGCCATACAGCCAGCGCGCATCGAGCGCGTGCGCCTCGAGCACCCAGCCGACCAGCGCCGCGGACAGCGCCACGGCGATCGAGTTGACGATGACGATGCGCCCGGTGATGCGCGCCAGCACGTTGCGCGGGTAGTTCGCCGTCCAGATCGCGGCGCGCACCGTGAGGACGCCCGCCCACAGCACCCGCGCCGCCACGATCGACAGCACCGCCAGCGCCAGTCCGCCGGCGGCCGGCGAGGCGAACGCCACGCAGCCGACCAGCAGCGCGAACGCGCCCTGCAGGGCGACCATGAGCTGCACGCGCGCGCGGCCGTGGGCGAGGTTCGCCCACACGAAGCTCAGCACGTTGGAGAACGCCGGCGCGCCGGAGACCAGCGCCACCGCGAGGTTCACGGCGAACGGCGGCGCGACGCCGGCGAAATGCTGCTTGACGAGGATCGCAGCGGTCGCGCCCTCGACCAGCCCGAGCGCCACTCCCAGCAGTCCCCACGGCAGCACTTCGCGGCGGAAGAGGCCTTCTGCGAGCGGGCTGGGTCTTACGGCGGGGCCTGCGGGCACGGGGTTAAGCTTAATCTGTTACCCGCGGCGCCTGGCGCGGCGCGCGCGTTGACAAGCTTCCCGGGGGTATGCTCCTATCGGCCATCAGGTTTTGTTCGCAATCATGACTGCCACCGCAACAACGGCCCTGCTTGATACGGCGATGCCAACGGCGCGCCGGCCGCTGCTGCTGGTCCTGGCTCCGCTGCTGCTCCTTAGCGGAGCGCGGTGCGGGGCACTCGCGAACGCCTGACAAGTACCCAGGCACGAGCGAAGCAGACACCAAAAAAACCCCGCACCGGCACAGCCGCTGCGGGGTTTTTTGTGCGCGAAATTTGGGCGTTGATGGAGTGTGACGATGAAGCTGTATTCGCACAAAGATGTCGACCGTAAGGCCCTCAAGGGCGCGCGCATCGCCATCCTCGGCTATGGCAGCCAGGGACGGGCGCATGCGCTCAATCTCAAGGACTCCGGCTTCGACGTGGTCGTCGGCGTGCGCAAAGGCGGCGCCAGCTGGAAGAAGGCGCGGCGCGACGGGCTCGCCGTGGCCGAGCCGCTCGCCGCGGTCAGCGGCGCGGATGTGGTGGCCATGCTGATTCCGGACATCGCGCAGAAGACGCTCTATGCGGACATCCGCAAGGCGCTCAAGCGCGGCGCCACGCTGCTGTTCGCGCACGGCTTCAACGTGCACTTCCGCCAGATCCGCCCGCGCAAGGACCTGGACGTGGTGCTGATTGCCCCCAAAGGGCCGGGCGACCTGGTGCGCCGCCAGTACCAACAGGGACGCGGCGTGCCCTGCCTGCTGGCCGTGGCACAGGATGCCACCGGCAAGGCGCACGCCCGTGCGCTCGCCTACGCGCACGGCATCGGCGGCACCCGCGGCGGGGTGCTCGAGACCACTTTCGCGGAAGAGACCGAGACTGACCTGTTCGGCGAGCAGGCGGTGCTGTGTGGTGGCGCCACCGAGCTGGTCGTCAAGGGCTTCGAGACGCTGGTGGAGGCCGGCTACCAGGCGGAGGTCGCCTACTACGAGTGCCTGCACGAGCTGAAGCTGATCGTCGACCTGCTGCACGAGGGCGGCCTCGCCAAGATGCACCAGTTCATCAGCGAGACCGCCAAGTACGGTGATCTCACCCGCGGCCCGCGCATCGTCAACGAGCGCGTGAAGAACGAGATGCGCAAGGTGCTCAAAGAGGTGCAGAGCGGGCGGTTCGCGCGGCAGTGGATTCGCGAGAACGCGGAAGGCCGGCCCAACTACCAGCGCCTGCTCAAGGAGGACGTCGACCGCCAGATCGAGAAGGTCGGCGCGGGCCTGCGCGCCCGCATGCCCTGGCTGAACGAGAAACGTGCCTGAGGTGCCCCGATGGCCGCCAATGCCGATCGAGTACTGATCTTCGACACCACGCTGCGCGATGGCGAGCAGGCCCCGGGCTGCAGCATGACCGGGCCGGAGAAGCTGCGCGTGGCGCGCGCGCTCGCCGAGCTCGGCGTGGACGTCATCGAGGCGGGCTTCCCGGCCGCCTCGCGCGGGGACTTCGAGAGCGTCGCCGCGGTCGCCGCCGAGGTGCACGGGCCGATCGTGTGCGCGCTGGCGCGCTGCAACGTTGAGGACATTGAGCTCGCCGCACGCGCCTTGAGTGCCGCCCCGCGCCACCGCATCCACGTGTTCCTCGCCACCAGCGCCATCCACCGCCAGTACAAGCTCAACATGGCGCAGGACGAGATCCTGCGCCTGGCGGGCGCCGGGGTCGCCCGGGCGCGCGAGCTCGCATCGGACGTGGAGTTCTCCCCCGAGGACGCCTCGCGCACCGAGCTCGAGTTCCTCGCGCAGGTGGTGGAGGTGGCGATCGCCGCCGGGGCCACCACGGTGAACATTCCCGATACGGTTGGCTACACCGTCCCGGACGAATTCGCGGAGCTGTTCCGCTACCTGCGCAAGAACGTGCGCGGCATCGACAACGTGCGCCTCTCGGTTCACTGCCATGACGACCTCGGCATGGCGGTCGCCAACAGCCTGACGGCGGTGGTGGCCGGTGCGCGCCAGATCGAGTGCACCATCAACGGCATCGGCGAGCGCGCCGGCAACTGCTCGCTGGAAGAGGTGGTGATGGCGCTGAAGACGCGAGCGGCGTTCTTCAATGTCAGCACCGGCGTCAACACCGCACGCCTCTACCCCACTTCGCGCCTCATCTCGAGCATCACCGGCATGCCGATCCCGCGTAACAAGGCGGTGGTGGGCGAGAACGCCTTCGCGCACGAGGCGGGCATTCACCAGCACGGCATGATGAGTCACCCCTCGACCTACGAGATCCTGCGGCCCGAGGACGTCGGGCTGTCGCGCAGCCACCTGGTGCTCGGCAAGCACAGCGGCCGCCATGCGTTTCGCGAGCGCGTCGCCGCGCTCGGCTTCGAGCTCGATGAGCTGGAGCTGAACCGCGTGTTCGAGGACTTCAAGGCACTCGCCGACAAGAAGAAGGAGCTGTTCGACGGCGACATCGAGGCACTGGTGCTGCGCGCCGAAGGGTCTGCGGCCGGTCCCTGGCAGCTCACCGAGCTCAGCACCGAGACGAAGAGCGGCGGCCCGGCGCACGCCGTGGTGCGCCTCACCCACGCCGACGGCCGCAGCGTTGAGCGCAGTGCGAGCGGCGATGGGCCGGTGGACGCGGCCTTCAAGGCGATCGAGGCGGCCACCGGCATCGCCGTGGTGCTGCGCAAGTTCGAGGTGCATGCGGTTTCCGAGGGCGAGGACGCACAGGGCGAGGCGCGCGTCTACGTAGAGTACAATCGCCGTACCTACCGGGGCGCGAGCGTGAGCACCAGCATCGTCGAGTCGGGCACCCGCGCGTTCCTCGAAGTGATCAACCGCATCGAGCAGGCGCAGGCGGGCACGCGCAGCCGCGAGGAGCGCGCCGCGGCGTCGCCGGCCTGACGACGCGCAGCCCAAGGAGCGACCATGCCGATTCCCGCCACGCAGTTCATCTGGTTCAACGGCAAGCTGGTGCCCTGGGAGAAGGCCACGGTGCACGTGCTGTCGCACGCGCTGCACTACGGCTCCTCGGTGTTCGAGGGCGTGCGCGCCTACGCGACCCCGCGCGGCGTCGCCATCTTTCGCCTCCGCGACCACACGCGGCGGCTGTTCGACTCGGCGAAGATCTACCGCATCCACATGCCCTTCTCCCCCGAGCAGATGAACGACGCCTGCCGGCAGGTGATCGCGGCCAACGCCCTGACGCGCGGCGCCTACATCCGCCCGGTGGTGTTCAAGGGCTACGGCGAGATCGGCGTCAGCCCGAAGAACGACCCGCCCACCGAGGTCGCGGTGGCCGCCTGGGAATGGGACAAGTATCTGAGCCACTCCGAGGAGGAGGCGGGCGTCGACGTGTGCGTCTCGTCGTGGAATCGCGTCGCCCCCAACACGCTGCCGGCGCTCGCCAAGGCGGCCGGCAACTATCTCTCCAGCCAGCTGATCGCTTCCGAGGCGCGGCGGCTCGGCTTCGCCGAAGGCATCGGGCTCGCCCCGGACGGCACCCTCAGCGAGGGCTCGGGCGAGAACCTGTTCCTGGTCAAGGACGGGGTGCTGCTGACCCCCGCCCTCGCCCACTCGGTGCTCGGCGGGCTCACGCGCGATACCGTCATGCGGCTGGCGCGCGAGCGCGGCCTGGAGGTGCGCGAGTGCGCGCTGCCGCGCGAGCTGCTGTACATCGCCGACGAGGCCTTCTTCACCGGCACGGCGGTCGAGATCACCGCGATCCGCTCGGTCGATCGCATCCCGGTCGGCAACGGCCGCTGCGGTCCGATCACCGAGTCGCTGCAGCACGCCTTCTACGGCCTGTTCTCGGGCAAGACAGCGGACAAGTGGGGCTGGCTCGATCAGGTCGACATGTCCGCGCCGCGCGTCGCGGCGTCCGGCTGATGGCGCACGCCCCGCAAACTCTGTTCGACAAGGTCTGGCAGCGTCACGAGGTGGTCGCGGAGAGCGCGGCGACCCCGGCGGTGCTCTACATCGATGTGCACCTGGTGCACGAGGTGACCTCGCCCCAGGCTTTTGCCGTGCTGCGCGAGCGCGGCCTGCCGGTGCGCCGACCCGAGCGCACGCTTGCCACCATGGATCACTCCACTCCGACGCAAACCGCGCAGGTGTTCGGCGGCGCACCCATCGCCATCGATTCCGCTGCCAGGCAGGTCGCGCAGCTCGAGCGCAACTGCGCGGACTTCGGCGTGGAGCTGCTGGCACTGCGCCACGCGCAGCGCGGCATCGTGCACGTCATCGGTCCGGAGCTCGGCCTGTCGCAGCCGGGGCAGACCATCGTGTGCGGCGACAGCCATACCAGCACCCACGGGGCGCTCGGGGCGCTCGCCTTCGGCATCGGCACGACCGAGGTCGGGCACGTGCTCGCCACCCAATGCCTGCTGCAGCGCAAGCCGCGCACGCTCGCGGTCGAGGTGCACGGTGCGCTCGCCCCCGGCGTCACCGCCAAGGATCTGATCCTCGCGCTGATCGCGCAGCTCGGCGTCGACGGCGGCACCGGCCATGTGATCGAGTACCGTGGCGATACCGTGCGCGCGCTCGACATGGAGGAGCGCATGACGGTGTGCAACATGTCGATCGAAGCGGGTGCGCGCGCCGGCATGATCGCGCCCGACGAGACCACCTACGCCTACCTCGCCGGCCGGCCGCGCGCCCCGCAGGGCGCTGCATGGGAGCGTGCGCTCGCCGCGTGGCGCACCCTGCCGAGCGAGCCCGGCGCACGCTTCGACCGCGAGGCGCACATCGACGCGGCGCGCGTCGAGCCGATGATCACCTACGGCACCAATCCGGGCATGGCGATCCCGATCGGCGGGCAGATCCCGCACCGCCAGGGCGATGCGGCGTTCGCACGCGCACTGGCCTACATGGGGCTCACCCCGGGCAGCCCGATCAAGGACCAGCCGGTGAACGTGGTGTTCGTCGGCAGCTGCACCAACGGCCGGCTGTCCGACCTGCGCGGCGCGGCGCAGCTGCTGCGCGGCAAGCGCATCGCCGCCGGCTTGCGCATGCTGGTGGTGCCCGGCTCGCAGCAGGTCAAGCGCGCGGCCGAGGCCGAAGGGCTCGACCGCGTGTTCCTCGATGCCGGCGCCGAGTGGCGCGAATCGGGCTGCTCGATGTGCCTCGGCATGAACGGGGATGTGGTCGCGCGCGGGGAGTATTCGCTCAGCACCAGCAACCGCAATTTCGAGGGCCGCCAGGGAGCGGGCGCGCGCACCCTGCTCGCCAGTCCGCTGACGGCGGCCGCGAGCGCGTTGCGCGGCCGCGTCACCGATCCGCGCGAGCTCATGTGAGGCGAGGCGAGAGCCGATGCACCGCTTTACCACCCTCACCTCGCGCACCGTGGTACTGCCGGACGCCAACATCGACACCGACCGCATCATCCCGGCGCGCTTCCTCACCACCACCACGCGCGCCGGCCTCGGCGAGCACCTGTTCGCCGACTGGCGCTACGACGAGCAGCGCCTACCGCGGCAGGATTTCCCGCTGAACCAGCCGGACGCCGCCGGCTGCCAGGTGCTGGTCGCGGGCGCCAACTTCGGCTGCGGCTCCTCGCGCGAGCACGCCCCGTGGGCGCTGCTCGCTTACGGGCTGCGCGCCGTGGTGAGCACCGAGATCGCCGACATCTTCACGAACAACGCGCTGAAGAACGGGCTGCTGCCGG